>CABDZB010000034.1_pt1 | contig 6402 bp, 5 predicted proteins | sample 3132081 | NCBI WGS metagenome assembly CABDZB01 (sample SAMEA5534339, study PRJEB31848) | metagenome | biome: tundra; feature: field; material: soil | place: USA | collected 2013-05 | depth 0.45 m | reverse complement strand
CCAATGACCGTCGCGCCACGCTTTTTACTCACCGGCTTTGACTCCCCCGTGAGCATCGATTCGTTTACTGAGGTCTCGCCATCGACGACCTCGCCGTCAGCAGGAACCTTCTCGCCTGGCTTCACGAGGACATAATCCCCAGCGACGAGTGAGTCCCGGGGAACGTCGCGCACACTTCCGTCGGGAAGCAGTTTATGGGCGTCAGATGGCATGAGCTTCGCCAGTTCTTCGAGCGCGTGCGACGCCCCCAGAACCGACCGCATCTCGATCCAATGACCGAGGAGCATGATGTCGATTAGGGTGCTGAGCTCCCAGAACAGAACCCCTCCACCTAGCCCGAACGTGATCGCCGTGCTGTAGAGGTACGCCGTGGTGATGGCGACAGCGATGAGCGTCATCATGCCAGGGAGCCACGCCCGCAGCTCGTTGACGATCCCCTTCAGGAAAGGGTAGCCGCCGTAAAAGTACACAAACGATGCTAAAATGAAGAGAACGTATTGATCGCCGGGGAAGCGGAGCGCTCCGTTGAGGCCTGCAAACGATTGAATTGAGGGGGATAGGAGCAGGATGGGTATAGTGACGATGAGCGACACCCAGAACCGCCGTCGAAAATCGGCTACGTCGTGACCCGCGTGGCGAGAGTACGACGGTGCCCCTTTTCCCGGTGCTGGATGCGAGGGGGCGGCATGGGCACCGTGCTCCGCGTTGTCATGCCCCGCTGCGTGCATCGCTTCGTGCATTCCGTGCCCTTCGTGCCCTTCGTGGGGATGTTTGTCGTTCATTTCGTCAGCTTCCTAGTCGCCTGCTTTTTAAGCGTATGACGCTACATAGCTTTCCCTTTCTTTGCTCCGAGACGTAAGCGAGCGTCTGGTGAAGAGTACCACTACGTCGGCTGGCACGACTAAGCAGCCGCGATTAACTCAAACCCCTATTTTGTGTCTCGTGAAGATATTACAAGCTCAGTGCGCATCGTACTCGCTAAGCGACACACGCATCGACAAGGCGTTCAAAATGGCCCAGCCGCATACGCGTGAGCACTTGTGGCGTTACTCACGGGTGCCTTCGGTACGCTATGTGTTATCCGATTTTAAAAAGCGGTGAGGTCTCTATTATCACCGAACGGCAGCAGCGCCAAGATCTGCCCAAAAAAAACTCGAAGCGGTCAGTTGCCTGCTACAGTTGCCTCGACTTCGAGAATGCTCATACGTACGCGTATCCGGCCGCTACGGTCAGGGGAGTACAGCTCAATGCAGCGCTGTACGACCTCCTCAAGAAAGGCGTCGCGTTTCTTTGGCGGAATTCGGTCAGTATAGCGATGCCACGTCGACCGTGCGCATCCCTTCAGCGCGTCGGCACTAGGGTGCGTCACCTCTTCGGTGACGAATTCGAACCGTCGCAGAACAAAACCGGCGTCGAGGAGCAGCCTTTTGAACTCGTCGGCGCTACGAGCCCTCCGTTGCTTAAATTCCTGAAAATACGGTTTCCAGGCCGGGCGATCCATTATCTCCTTTCGTGCTGACCGGAGTGGCAACTGGCTCTCTGCTGTGGCATTTGGTTTTGCCATGAGCTGGGCCGCAAAGCGGCCATCTGGTACGAGGCTTCGTTTGATACCTTGCAACGCCGTCGCAAGATCGTCGACCCAATGGAGACACGCAAGAGATACCACGACATCAAATTCACGGCGAAAAGTGATCTTCGCGGCGTCTCCGTGGCGAAATGATAGGTTGGGATATGCCGACGCAGGGAACATTGTTCGTGCGAAGGCGATCATGTCAGCAGAGATATCAATGCCGAGCGCAGAGCCTTGTGGCACGCGTGCGGCAAGCTCGGCGGTTACCTTGCCATCGCCACAGCCGAGATCCAAAATACGCTCGGTACCTTGAAGCCGAAGCCTTTCCACCAGTGCCAAAGCGAACGCGTATTGCGGGTATGAGTACTTGTGATAGTCGGCAGGATCCCATCTTTCTGTCATGTGACCCGCTAGGTGGCGTGAAACCTCGCCTTAAGATGCACCCGTTCTGATCGTGTGCTTTAATCGCATGTTACGGATGCTGTTCACGTTCTTCCAGAGTTGGATGTGGGGGCCAGCGATGGGGTGCCGTTAGTTGCATTGAGGGTGCCCTTTAAGGCGAATGACTTGTTGATGCGGTTAGGGACTCAGGATTGCGCTTATTGCCCCATCGCGCCCATATGCTCCTGCATTTCCTGCTGCATCTAGCTGCGCGTGCTCCCATTCATTCCGTAGCCCATGTATGGCCCCATGCCACCACCGTTGCCGGTACGTTCGTGCATATCGCCCCACATGTGCTGCCACATGGCCTGTTGGAAGGGCGCTTGCCCGACAGCACCGCCGGTGATAAACATGCCGTAGTACGGCATGAGCGGTGAGCTGCCGTATTCCACTGCCGCCCCTTTCCGGGCACTCGCGTTAAACCCTGACCACGCCGTCGCATTCTGCTGCACCGTAGCGTACCCTTGCCCCATGAACATGGTTCTCAGCGATAGGAACTGTGCCTGCGACGTTTGTGTGTTATTGTACGCTTGGACGCTCACGGCGTAGGTGCCATTGTTATCGCTCACCGTGCCGTTGTACACCGCAATCCCTGCTTGTGGACTAGGTTGCAGTGAAAACGGTGTCACTACGGTGAAGTTCAGCTGTTGCATCGAGGTCGCGAGGTACTGAGCGATGGCTTGGTCTTCTGCAGCCGTTGTCGTATTTGCCGTTGGAGTAGGCGTTGGTGAGGACGTTGTAGGGCTCGTACACCCTGCAGCGAGGATGACTGCGAGTATCACCACCGCTAACGTCCCTGCTAAAAACGATTTTTTCATTGTGAACCCTCGTAAGTTACCCTTAACTATGCTGGTAATGCATAGTGCGGAGCTTAAGTGTTAGGTGTGTTATGCGCAGGCAACCGCAGAGTCACAAGTTCGAGTTCCTTTTTTTGAATGGCTTCCTTATCGTGCCTGAGCTATAGGGGGTCAATAGCGTGCTGTAAGTGAGAGAAAAGAAAAAAAGAAGCAGAGAGGGATTAACCCTTTAGGAAGCCTGCAGCACCTTCAACTCCTGAACGATGGCTACGTAATCTGGAATGAATCGATCATCTGCTGCGCCGTGCTCGCGTACGTATCGTAGTTGTTGGGGGCTCCTTTGTAGGTAATCACGTAGACCTTGCTGTCTTTTACCGTCCACGTTTGAAGCGCTTTCAACTGATCTCCGTTGACCGTTGCCGTATAAACGATCTTGTAACCGGGAAGCCCGGCAAGCGTCGTGTTTGTCGCCTCAATTTGCGTGAAGTTATCGTTGCTCTGAGCTTCTGACGTGATGTCTTTCGTTAAGGTCGCGAGCGTCTGGTTTGCGGAGAGATTCCCAACCTGCACATTAAGGTTCTCAGTTGCGTTATTGGTGGGTGTCAGAAAGAGTACGAGGGTGCCGTTTTGCTGCTCCTGAGGTTTGCTCCAGTCTGTCGAGTAATTGATCGTGAAGCCCTTCGAACTATCATACGTGTTTGTCGGAGACGCTGAGGGCGTCGTATTCCCTGCGTTGAACGTGCAGCCCGCAGCTAGCACTGAAGCAACCATTGCGGCAGCGATCAGTAGCAATACATTTCTTTTGATCATGGAATCACCTACCTACGGGTGTAGGCACCCATATTAGTTTTTACGATCTGAATCGATAGCGTTGCGACCGCGCGAGCGACGATGCTATGTGATGTGGGAGCCTATGAAGTCATGGGATCAAGCGCGCATCTCCAATACTCTTCATGTGAACATCATATAGGTGCTCAGGCAGCGGATGATCATAAACTCGCCAATCCACTCCAGAAACGCCGTGGGTCAGTATGTAATTCTTGTTTGACTGATCCCACTGCAATGTGTCGCCTATTTGTTCACAGTTTTCCTCAGATCGTCCCGGAAATGGCTCAGCACTGAAATAAAGTTCACTTGCAATCTGAGACTGTGAAGTCGACGTTCTTGCAGTACTTCATGTAGATATCGTATACGTTCTTCTGTGGCAACGGATTTCGGTAATGGCTCCACGAAACGCCTGAAACGCCGTGCGTCAGAATATAAGCTCGATTTGATTGATCCCAACCGATAGTATCTCCGTGTTGCTCACAAAATTTGCGCAGATCCCCTAGCACAAAGTTCCCATCAAACCGCGACATCGGAATCTTTTGCCGTTTAACCCACATCCAGAACGAACCATGTTGGAACATCAGTTCATCGTCGTGCCGCCCGTCGAGCAGTGGTCGAATGGCTTCGACAACCTGCGGGTGCAACGGAACATAGTGCTCTATTCTGATCTTATCCTGAGATGGTTCAACTCGGAGGACGGGTTTTACACCTCTCAAAGATTCGCGTAATTGACCAACGGTTAACTTCATCATTGTTGCCATGCTCCGCTGGCCAGTGAATGCCCCAAAAACTGTGAATGCTGTGTACTGCTCTGCTCTTAACTTACTGATAGTTCCATGGCACTCTGCACGATTTACGTAGTTAAGAAGCTCTCTATGTCTTCTTTGGTGACAATCCGGTTGGTGACATTCTTTCTCACCTTAACGCGTCGGGGCCTCTCTAAAAATAACTCAAATGAACGATAGCGTACGTCAAGGTGCATTTTGGCCAAGTACTTCAGAAACGCCGCTGCAAATGTCAAGACCTTGCTCTTAGAGTCTTCACTCTAGTACTTCGCAAGTGTTTTTTTTTGCGCAAGTCGGTGAGTGTTTCTGCGCTGACAGTTCCAAGAGTGGAGAGCCAGAATGCAGCTAAAAAGCCCTATTAATCCAGTCACCAGATTTGCGTGTAAGCTCCGTTTTCCGATACTCTGTGTAGCTTACGAGTTCATTACGACCGAACTGAAGTTTGAGACTTAGCAGACCGCTTTCAGGCACTTCTTGTAGCCTACCTTGTGGGTGTTCGGTGCTGAGTTCCAAAAATAGGCCATTTTTGCTGTCTGTTTGTCGATAAGACGCACAAAAATCTTCCTTAGATGGTCCGCGGTTGTGCGTGTGGATTTCTTTCACTAGCTGGCAATCAGGATTTAAAGAAGCATGGCAGGGGCTCCAATTTCGAAAATAGCCTTCACACGACGGAGGTCTCCGGTTCGAATCCGGCCGAGCCCATTGCTTTCGGCGCTCGCTTTGTTGATCAAATTACATTTCACCGTGGTTATTAGACCGCCAGCAAACGCTATTCTTATCTCAAAGCGGCCGCCTAAAACGCTTTAGAACCGAACGTGGTGCGTTTTCTGGCGAATACGACCACCGCCACGGCTCGATCTGATCCTCATCAAAGCTGCAGTAGACGGTTGGCCTAAACTCCGACTGCGTAAAGCTGAGATCGTGGGTCACGAGACAGAGCGCGCACACCCCTGACTGCCGTGCAATCTGCGCCGTGTAGTCTGCAGACTCATCGAACGTCGGCTCACTGTGGAACGCTTCGAGCTCCGCCATAAGCTCTGGGTTGTTCGGCAAATCCACGAGTCTTTTCCTTACAAGCTGGCTAAGGTTTTCGTATGCGGTAGAAAACTTCCGTTTATTGAACTTAATTCGCTGCACGTAGGTGCCCTTGAGCTCGACCGCGTAGACCAGCGCCTCGTCGAGGTCGTCAATCACTCTGACTACGGCGCCGTTGTATGTCCGCGACAAGACGAAGATCTGCGAGACCTGCCCTTCGACCGGTTCCGCTGTAATCCTCTCGAACTTCACGACCTCATTCGTGCTATTATCAAAGACCGCGACGGTAAACTCATCGTCAAAACGTGCCGGAACCCATCCTATTGTGTAGATATGTCTGGATACAGCGGGTATGTCACAAGCGGCGTATGCTTCGGCCGTAACTCTTGGAAATAGCGAGCCTCGTAGCTGATTTAAAGCAAGAGTCGTTGCGTCGACCTGATCATCGTTCGCTGCGTGCGGGAAGTTTAGGAGCTCGGCTACGTAGTCGCGGACCCACGCATATTCACCGTCGTCCGGTTTCGGGATATAGACGTTCAGCGACTGCCACATAGGCACGCAGTTGAGGGCTCGCAGTTCCTTAGAGCCTTTAACGCTAGTGGGTATGATTCCTTCTACTTTGTGTTTTAAGTGTGACGCTAGAGCGGCCCCCAGCGTCTGAGCCTCGACAATCTTAGCGCTAGACTGCTCCCAGTGACGTGACATCTCTTGTATCTGGTCTACCGTCTCGTCAAAATCCCATCTGCCGCGAACTTGGTCTAACAAGTAGAAATCTGCCCCGATTTTGCCCCACACCTGTCCTACAACGAAATCTGATGTACTGCTTTTCGTTTGTGCGGGATCCCACGCTTGGATGACGGTATCCATATCAGGCACGTGCTCGGGATCGAAATACTGAATCCAGCTTTCTTTAAAGATGCTACCCTCTTCCTGCACGAATTCGCAA
>CABDZB010000019.1_pt1 | contig 6926 bp, 9 predicted proteins | sample 3132081 | NCBI WGS metagenome assembly CABDZB01 (sample SAMEA5534339, study PRJEB31848) | metagenome | biome: tundra; feature: field; material: soil | place: USA | collected 2013-05 | depth 0.45 m | reverse complement strand
TGAAAATAGCTATGAAGAGGGAACATCCTGCTGCACAGATCGTCGACGTCCTTGAAGCCCACACGGACGGCTACTTGACCGGCGCAAGTGAGCACGACGTCGTGCTGGAGGCAGATGGCGGTGCCGTTTTGACCGTGACCTCGTCAGACAAGGGGCGCTTCATACTGTCGACGATTCATGAGTTTCCAGCAAGACGATTTATCGCTTGGGCACTCGAATCAGCGCAAGCATAGCCCGAAAAAGAAGTGTTTTCTAGCGGCGTCTCCTGCGCGCGAGCAAGAATGCGAAACTCGCTACCACTCCGACTGCGACAATTAGAGGTACTGCCAATTGACTCAGGAGCGTCTCGCCATCAAATGTATTGATTCGATCGTTAATCACGCCGCCGTGCGCCATCTCCTGTGATATGACTCCCTGGCTCGAGACAGCTGATGTGTTAACTACGCGCAATGTCGACGTATCGCGCACGAGGGTCACGTCTGATGATTCGTTGAGGGCTAGCCGCCCATTACCACTTGTGGCGTACGTGTAAATCAGTTTGTTTGGAAGGTCGCTGGAGTCCGTGCCTACAGACTCTCGCACGTGATGATCATCAACGAAGCCCAGCGTTTTTTGTGGTTCGTAGGGTACCCACCCTAAGTCAGGATAGTACACCTCAATCCAAGAATGCGGTCCAGCGTCCCAACTATAGCCATACGTCGCTATGGAGCCACTTACTGTGATGTCCCCGCCCACGAGATAGCCGCTCACGTAGCGCGCCGGAATTCCCACGCTCCGCAATAGCGCCAGCGAGAGCTGCGCGTAGTTCTCGCACGTTCCCCGCTTATTTTGGAAGGTCCACGCCGCGTCGTGGTTCGTCACATTAGCATCGTACCTGAGATTGTCATTCACCCACAGCATTATAGACGTCACAGCGGCACTCTCGTAGTCAGCGTTGCTGATCAGGGTTTCCGCGGTTTTTTTGATGGCGGAGTCGTTTGATTGCACGTACTTCGAAGGGGCGAGGTATCTGCTCGCGCCCTGATCAGAAGAATTGAGCCTGATCGGTAGCTGTGAATTCGAATTTAGCCCGTCAACCCGCACGTCAATGGTCAAGTTGGCCACTATCGTGTAGCTCAATCTTGACGGCGGGTTTACCCACGTCGCAGTGATTCCTCCGTTCGTGGCCGCTACTTCGTCGGGTTTCTTGCTATATGAAATACTGAATGACAGCGCTCTCTGCGAGTACGCGAAGAGACTCGCGTTCAGTGCCGTTGGAAGCTGGACCACTATCTTCTGTGTTCCTTCAGGAACGATGATCTCGCGCGTCGTAGCGTAATGGACAGTACTCGCCATGGAGCCTTGGCAAAGTAGGGCATCTCCAAATCCTTGGAGCGGCATTAAAAAAGCAATCGCGATAAGCGCGCAGGCAATGATTTTCATAAGGCAAGGGCATCACGACGATCGCGGCGGCACACGCATAATTTGTTTTTTCGTATTAAAGGTTGGGGTAAAACCACTCCTCCCAAGGCGTTGCTCTGTGTAAACGAGGTGAAAGTCGTTATCTGACCACGTACGGCATCAGCGTTTAGAACAGGCTTAATGCGTCATCATTTTGTTCGTCGTTCTCTGACACGAGTTCAAGCAGCTTGGGTCTGTTTTTTTTACGAGCCGCGATTCTGAGCCTAGCCGAACGATTAGTCGGGCGCCCAACGTACAAATTTAGGTAAACTAAAAAAAGCACCCCGGAGCACATAGCAAGAACTAGTGGTGAGCCTTTGACCTAGGCAACAATCCCGAGTACGAACAACAATATTACAAGCAAAGCTCCAGGTATCCCTGCCAAGGCACAAATAATTATGGTAATCAGGTTTATGGGAACCGGAAGTCCAAAGAAGTTCGCCAAAGCCAGAACGATGATACCGAGTATCGAATTCACTGCCAAGTACCTTCCATATCTGGCCCCTATCTTGACCAGAATGTACAGCACGATCAGGACCAGAATAGCTACAACGAGCAATCCTATCGCAGTAGTGACGTCCATCAGGCCAACTTCCGTAGTCAGAGAGAAATAGTTTTCGATGGCGGCTTTTAGGTTGAAAAATGAACTGAAATTAGATTAGAAGCAGTGCTTGCTACTAGGCAGCGTGGGATCGAGGCAGAGAGCGCTGCCGCTGGTTCTTGCGCAGCAGCATAGAGACGTGTGTCCCCTCGCAGGTTGACGCCGAGACTTGCAAGCGAACTCTTGTTGACGACCCCGCCGCAATTAAATGTTCAAGAATCCATTGCACACAAAGCCTACCCCAAGTAACGATAAGAAAACGCCACAACTTAGGAGAACGATCCGATAGGCTCTGTCACCTGCAACGGCGGCTCCTCGGTCGGTAAAGATCGAAACGAATCCGTACCACGAGAAATCCGAGGCCCAGTGACCAATTAGAAACGCAGCTAGCCCTACTAATCCGGCGAGTCTCAGACCCTCGAACACAAACGCCGCTCCGACCGTAAACCACCACAAGAAGAAGAATGGATTCGACAAGCTGGTTATTATTCCGCCGTAGACAGGCCCGTATGCAAGCGTCCGTTTTTCGGCAGTCGTCTGGATGGAGGCATTCTCTTGGCCACTTTTTATCAAATTGATGCCCATGAAGACAAGAAATACCCCACCAATAACGCAAATTGCAATAAATGGCGCTTTTAGTCCTATGATCTGGCTCAGGCCTAGAACGAGAAGTACGACCATAACAGTCTCAGCTGCGACGTGACCGAAAACCACACTCGTTCCGGCCTTGTAACCCTTTTTGAATGATTCGGTTATTGAGACCGTAAGCATTGGGCCCGGGACGATAGCGCCAGAGAAACCTACCAGAAAAGCCGTGAAACCAAAAGCGAAGAGTTCAACTGTCGTGTAGCTCACCCATCTGGTGTTTATTCGACCCTCTGTCCTTGGAGCGTTTTTTGGATACGCCGTAGCTCATGGTAGTTGACTTTACAGTATATGTGTGGAATTTTTGTTTTGCGCGGCTACAAGTTCGTCGCATGCAACCCCCACAAGCAAATTCCCCGAAGCTGCGTGTCTGGCTCTTTGTTAAGAACGGCAACAGGCGACCGCACGTCTAGCTTACTGAGAAGAACAAGCAAAACAGAAGCTAATGATCAAAATCGAGCTGCTTCCGTTTTTTGGTTCTGTGTCGCGGACTATGGCTTATCGACTGGGGACACGCGAACCTTCTAGGCTAAAGAATTCGTAATTCGACGTAACATACAAGTGCCCGGCCTTTTGAGGCTCACCGCGTGTCGCAACGACTTCTCCGACAAATACTGTATGGTCGCCGGTCTCGAACTGCCCGATTACTTTGCATTCAAACGCCACGGTCGCTCCTTCAATGGTCGGCACCTGCACCGCGACAGAGTCGATCAATGAGAGGCCCGCCTCTTTGATCTTATCGATATCTCGTCCTGATCTCGTGCCACAAAACCACGCGGCTTCCGCTTGTTCGGCACTCGGATAGTGGACTACGAACTCCTTGTGAAAGTCAATTCCCGCGTGCGAATAGCGCGAATGATCAATGGAGACCATTAACAAGAAAGGGTCTAACGACGTGCGGGTCACCCACGATACGCCAAGTGCGTTCGGTCTTCCGTTTGTGTCGAGCGACGTTACGAGGCTATAGATCATTGGCGCAGCGAGTGCAACGCCCTGATTTGGGGTCAGTGTCTGCATGTTTCAGCTCCTTAGGATGATTATGACATCTCTGGCTTATGAGGTCTTCCGTCTGCTGACATGCTGCGATCTCCATTTCATACAACTTGATGATTCCGACAACTGGTTACGATGGGAAGCGTAAAACAATAATTGTTTGCAGCGCTTTAGCAGATGGTGGTAGGAATGAACGTTCCTGACACGCTTGACAATGCAGACCTATGTCTCTGTTCGAGTTGTCCGACCCGAAATGAATGCATGAGGCAACATGAGCAGAGGTTGTTCTGCGCTCGCGGAAAAACAGACTGCAACCTTGCGCGTAAAAGGTGTTGCTGCGGCGGACGTCTGCTCGAAAACGAATACCAGTTTTCTGGACTCTATTTCTGCGAATTAGGTGCAGTCCGATAGGTACCGCATAACGCACGTGACTGCCTCTAATAAGGCTCGAACGGCCCGCGTGAGCGTGTCGGAGTGCTGCACAGTGCCCTGCTCAGTTTGGCAGCTTAGAAGATAGAATGCTATACCCAGTCGCTCATCGCGGATTGAAAATCCGTTGTGAAACCGGTGTGCGCAGTGACCAGCAGAGATATGTTCTTCAATTTTGCCAACTTTTTTACTGATTCGGTTTGTGTCGCTATGTCCATGTGTATCATATCTCCGAGATGCAGCTTGGAGAAGGGACGTACCTTCCCTTCTCTTAGGGCCAGCGTATCGCCAGCAAACAGAATGGATTCATTGACCAAGTAGGACATGGAGCCAGGAGTGTGGCCCGGTGTTGCTAGCGCCTCTATTTTCGTCTGTCCCGCCTCGACAATATCCCCGTCGTTGAGCAGTCTGTACGTTTTCTTAAGTGGTCGATTATGCACGAACCCTAAGAATCGCGGCGTTGTTTTATTGACCATCTGCTCTTCATCGATCGACAAGTACACGTCGGCAGTTTTGAAAAGATTCAGGCCGCCCACGTGGTCGCGGTCGGTATGCGTCAGAAACACGTACTCAACGTGCTCAGGCTTGTAACCTAGCGCATCAAAGCCTTGCTTGATCGGGGCCTCACTAATGCCCGTGTCGAAGCAGATTGGCGATTCGCCTGCTGTGTACACGAACATACTGACTGCCCTGGACTTAATTTCGTACACATTATCTGCTATCCACACCATTATCAATTCCCTCTTTCTGGTCGTTTGAGCACGAATCTGTGAGATGATTGCTCGCTATATATCCTTATGCGCACCCACTAACGATCGGAAAGCAGCTCTAGCACTCAATGAATCGTTAGCTCCGCAAAGTGCAATATTCGCACGAGACCTTTGTGAACGGCTCACCTTTCGACACAGCCGCCGCAGTTGCACGTGTGCACTCGCCCGAGAAGTTCGTGGTCGTTGTACAAGGCGCCGGCTCGTTCTTCTACCATTGAATGGACGCACGTGCGCTGAAGGAAATTCGTGCTCCGCGGCGATACCGTTCGAACGGAACAATGCATCTTATACCGAGCATAGACTCTAAGCGGCTGGGGGTAAGCTCCTCTCCGAGCCGAATTGCGACCGCGCACACAAGTCATGAAAAATCATTCCGTTTAATACTTATGAGCGAAAAGTGTCACGCATGACGCACATTTCACCCTTCACCCAACAAGATAATGCGGTCCTTGACCGCTCGAATCACGGCGTTCAGTGAGGTCATTCGCGCCAGATATTCGCCAAAAGGGGATATCGTGAGCATCGTGCGGGCGGGTTTGCTCGCCCCCTATGCGGCGCAGGCTGTTGCTGGACAGGACTTCCGTCGATTCTTCGTGTTCCAAGAGGGGAGCACTCAGCTTGCGCACGTCGCGGCGCTTGCGAAGCGGCAGGCGAAGCGCATGGCGGAACAGCTGCGCGTGGAACTTGCGGCTAATTCATCCTTGCCCGACCAAGCCGGCGGGTTTTTACGAAGACTGGAGCGACTCGCAGAGACGGGTGTAACAGGCATCGGTACCGCCCCCTACTACATCGTCGTGGCAGAACGGAGCGGCATTCCGCCTGCCGAGCAACAATCACTCGCTCACTGTCTGGAGAACATGTGGCTGAAAGCAACCGCCCTGGGGCTGGGATTTCAGCTCGTTTCAGTGACTGCTCAGATGGGACGGGATAGGGAGTTCTCTTCCGTGCTAGGCATACCTCACGGCGAATTTGGAACGAACGGATGCGCGATCGGCTATCCAATGAAGCGCCTCCCTCCTGTAGAACGTCCCGATGCTCGCGAAGTAACCAAATGGATCGACTAACTCCGAACGCTTCAGCTGCGTGAAATTCGCTTCCGTTAGCCGTCGTATGCATCATCTCCCAACGCTCTCATTTGAGCGCCGCTTATCCGAGGAAGGTAGATATTTAAATCAAGCCTCACAGAGGGGGGATAAGCCTGCACGGTGCGGCTGCGAGAGATACCGAGAGTGAGACAACCCTTGGGGATTGTCGATGAAAAACGGGGCTGATCAAGGCAGGAGTTCGTATGAAGGATGATGTTTGTATTCGTAACCTCGAGAAGGACTTTGACGGATTCAAAGCCGTCAACAATTTGTCGCTGCGTGTAAAGCACGGTGAAATCTATGGATTGCTCGGTCCAAACGGGGCTGGGAAGACGACGGCCATCAGAATCCTCTGCGGACTGCTGCGCCCATCATCGGGAGAAGCGTACGTGCTTGGCACGAAGGTCCCCGATCCCGGCGTGGTGCAGAATATCGGCTATATGCCTCAGGAGCTCGCCCTGTACCGGAATTTGACGGTGCACGAAAACCTCGCGTTTTATGGCGAAGTGTTTGGTCTCAGCAAACAGCAAATCGAGACGCGCGAACAGGCGCTTCTTAAGCTCGTCGATCTTGAGACTTCGAGGAATCTGCTTATCGACGAACTGAGTGGGGGCATGCAACATCGCATCTCACTCGCTTGTACGCTGCTGCACCAACCGCAGGTCCTGTTTCTCGATGAACCGACCGTCGGCGTGGATCCCGATCTACGTGCCTCGTTTTGGCGCTACTTTGAGGAGCTGCGTGATGCCGGAATCACGATGCTCATCACGACGCACTACATGGATGAGGCGCGCCACTGTGATCGCATCGGCTTCATGCGAGGGGGACGCCTCATCGCCGAGGGCTCGGCGCGTGAGCTTCTCGAGTTGACGCACACCGATTCGCTCGAGGACGCATTTTTGGTCTATTCACGAACCGAGGGACTGCAATGAAAGCTTCACGCGCGTTTGCAGTGACCAAGCG
>CABDZB010000016.1_pt1 | contig 7162 bp, 8 predicted proteins | sample 3132081 | NCBI WGS metagenome assembly CABDZB01 (sample SAMEA5534339, study PRJEB31848) | metagenome | biome: tundra; feature: field; material: soil | place: USA | collected 2013-05 | depth 0.45 m | reverse complement strand
ATAAAGTCCTCGGCGCACGCGACCGCATGCGCGATCCCGAGCGGCGCGCCTTGATCGATGTAGGAGACGTTCACGCCGTACTGTGAACCGTCACCGATCCGCTCGATGACCTGTTCCCTGCCGTTGAGGCCAAGAATGACTGCAATATCGGTGATACCGGCCCTTTGGAGGTCCTCAAGCGCGTAAATGAGCACTGGCTTGTTCGCGACGGGGATGAGCTGTTTGGGGCCGCTGTGGGTCAGCGGACGGAGCCTCGTGCCGCTGCCTCCTGAAAGCAATAACCCTTTCATCGCCATTCGTCCCGCAGAAGGGTGAGCCCCTCGCGCACGTTCGCAAGGCGCATCCCCAGGGCGTGTTCGGCTTTTTCAACGCTGAGCGAGGAGTTCATCGGCCGTCGCGCCCGCTGCTGCAATGTGTCTGTGGTGGTCACGTTAATAAGCTTTTCATTTAGCCCAAAAACGTCCGCGATCGCGCAGGCAAAGTCGTAGCGATTGACTTGCTCGCGGCCTGAAACGTGATAGACTCCCGTCAGGCCAAGCTCACACATGCGAAGCAGAGCACGTGCGCAGTTCCCGACATAGGTCGGCGTGTTGTACTGATCATTCACTACATTTATCGGGGCGTTCGCGCGCAGCGAATCGATAACCCACGTTACGAAGTTCGGTTGGTCGAATCCGTAGAGCACGCACACGCGGGCGACCGCATTGCCGCTGTGCGCTAGGGTGAATCGTTCACCGGCGAGTTTTGACTCGCCATAGAGGTTTATGGGGTGTGTAGGGTGGCCCTCCGAATAGGGGCCATTCTCCCCATCAAAGACGAAATCGGTCGAAATGTACACCACTTTTACGCCCTGTTCGTTGCACGCGTCAACGACGTGCTTCGTGCCAAGAGCGTTTACGTCCCACGCGCGTTTCGGTTCGACTTCGCACGCGTCGACGTTGGTGAACGCCGCGGCGTGTATGACATAGTTGGGGGCCGCGTCCTTTATGGCTTCGCGGACCTGCTCGTGCTGTGTGATATCCATCTGGAGGCCGTCGTGCAGCGGGCGACTGTTATATGCGGCAACGCCTGTCGTGCCCAGTTTCGACGCCTCTCTAAGGAGGGCGCTGCCAAGTAAGCCGCTTGCCCCAGTAATGAGTACTTTCATGGTGCGTTTCTGATCCTGCGAACGTGCGCTCGCCTCGTAAGCTCCACTCTCACAGCGTCTAATAAAGGTTTCTAGTACAAAGAGGCGTGCTATGCGCGTCCCATTTCGAGAACGACCGGCGTGCTATCGACTGTCGCATCGACGTCGTCTTGGACGTCGCTGTAGGCTACACCTGTCCTACCAAACTCGACGCCCGTGGTGCGTTTGTTTTCCTGGTTCCAACGCGGCAAACAAAGAAATACTTGCACGCACAACGTAGAAAAGAAAATGCCTGTGAGCACGTGAAGCGCCAGTGAGCCAAGACCATGTCCGTGCCAGTCACCGAACTAAACACGTCAAGGTGCATCTGTGGCGAATGCCCCACGTCGTATTTCAGCCACGGAATTGGCATCTTTTTCTGCGCCTCTGGCATCAGTGACGAGGAGTATGCGCGACGAGGCTGTAACTGTCCGATTTGCCCTGTGTTTCAGGCGTATAATTTGAGCAACGGGTACTACTGCATTCGAGGTTCAGCTTAAGGCGATTATCGGGTCGCAGATCGTGCGCAGGGAGGTTCTATGAACGTTCTGAATACCTTCGAAAACATGGGCAAGTGCATCTGCTACCACGGGACGTGCGCGACGTTTGCACAGAACAGCTTAAGCGGCGGGTTGTTCTGTTCGATAGCGCGCTGCGCAGAATCCCTAGAAAAAAGGGGATGCGTGTGCGACTCGTGTCTGATATGGCACGATTGCGGGCTTACCGAACTATATTACTGTGCAGAGGGATCTGAAGGACGGTGATTGCGATTGCCGAGCAAGATGGGCGGTGAGATACGGTCTGGCGGGTTTCGTAACAATGCGGAAAGTCGCGAGGCAGCACACGGCGCGTTTCCGTGTTATGCCGAAAAATGACGGCGCGACACACGTATGAAAATATGGGCAAGTGTCTATGCTACAAAGGAGCTTGTCCCACGTTCAGACATAACAACCTAAGCAAGGGTCTTTTCTGCGCTCTTGGCAAACGTCAGCCGCTTCCGGAGAAGAAAGGGTGTCCGTGCAACTCATGCCTCGTATGGGTCGAATGCGGCCTCACAGGCCTCTATTTTTGCACGCGCGAAATATTGCAAGAGGGCACGCGGTGACGCTTTCCTAAGATGTCCTTATATATCTGCCGCTGCCTCTGACACACAACGTTCGGAATGTCACAGTGAATTGTGAAGAATAACGGGCCACCGCGCCGGGACGCTCATGGATCTGGTAAGCTTTGCTCTGTTGACCTTCTCCTCAATCTTTATTCTCATCGATCCTATTACCGTGACGCTTGTCTTCGTTTCGCTTATAAGAGACGTTGATCGCGTGCACCAACGAGCGATCGCGCGTGACGCCGCTCTATACGCGCTCGTTATTCTGCTGGTGTTCGCCATAGGGGGTTACTGGATCCTCCAGCTTTTTGGAATAACGCTCGCGGCTCTTCGAATCGGGGGCGGCGTCCTCCTCTTCTTGATTGGAATTGAGATGGTCTACGCGCGTGTATCCTTTACAAAACAGCCGGTCCCGCAAAGCGCGGAGGATTATGCTGCGGACGTGGCGGTGACGCCGCTGGCAATCCCAATCATTGCGGGTCCCGGAGCCATCACCACGGTCATTGTGCTTACCGGGGACGCTGCTGGGGGGGGCTGGCCTGCGATTGCCATTGTTTTAGCGGCCATTTTCGTCGTAATTTACGTGGTCTATTACGCGATGGTTCACTCTTACATCATTGCGGGAGGGATACGAGAAAAAGAATTCAAGGTCGTCAATCGTGTTCTCGGGCTCCTCCTCCTCGCCATTGGGGTGCAGTTCATCATCACCGGCATTAAGGCAGCGTTTTAGCCCGCTATGTCAGTCACCCGATCATTCGATACATCGTGGCTAGAAAAGAACGAATAGCGCCCTTTTTCTGGGCAAACAACCCCTACGGTCACGTGAAACGATGCGTGATACAGTAACCTTATGTATCTTGACGCACGTTTCTTTGTATCAAAAGTGACTTCAGAGGTGTAACGTTGAAACAAAAACAAGCCGCAATGCTGGCCGTGTGTGCTATATTGCTTTTTTGCATAGCTGCAGCAGGATGCACTAGTTCGACCTCGCCATCACCGAATGCTACGAACGCTTCTAGCACGACTACTTCAGCGCAAGCGTCAGCTTCAATATCGACGCCGTCGGCGTCTGCCGCTCCGACGTCATCTTCTTCTCCGACCCCTACCGCCTCTCCGACGCAAAACGGTTCGGGAGGCGGATCGGCCGGTTTTACGGTGCTATTCTTCTATAAGCCTGGCTGCCCCTATTGCGCAGCCCTAGAGAGTACATCCAGCTTCGCGCAGCTTCAGACTAAGGTCCCCGTGCAGTGGACCGTGAGCGCCACAAGCCCGCTTACCGACCAGTACGGGGTAACGTCAGACCCGACGTTGATCTTGCTAAAAAACGGTACTGAAATCGGCCGTTGGGTCGATGCTACCGATGCTACCGGTGCCTTGGCACAAATAAACGCAGGTTAGGACTATAGTGATATGCAGCGTTAGGCGGCCCGTCGCCGACGCGCACCCTTTTTTGCTCCAGTCTTTTTCTTTGTGCTCTTTTTCGTGCCGTTGAGCCACTCGCCGCGCCCCTCTTTCTTCAGATAATCTTCAATTGCCGCGTGCAGGGCATCAGCCGCGAGATTCGAGCAGTGCATCTTCACTGGAGGCAATCCTTCGAGGTTCTCAGCGACGTCATTTCGCGTTATCTTCAGCGCCTCTTCAATCGTCTTTCCGATTGCCAGATCCGGCTTGTCACCACTCGCATTAAGGCAGCGTTCATGTAGTCTACTGCGTGCATCGCGCGGGCGATGATCCACCTATGCCGAAGTGGAAAAAAGAACAAAAAACGCCTTTTTTTGGGCAAATAACCTCCAAAAGTCACGTGAAACGATGTCGCTTACAGAAACCTTATGTACCTTGACGCAAGAGCCTCTTTATTCACAGTGAACGTCCATTTTCTGAGGTATGACTTTTATGAAAAAACAAGCAGCAATGGTAGCAATATGTGCCGCACTTCTTATGTGTGTAGCCGCGGCAGGATGCACTAGTTCGACCTCGTCGTCACCGAATGCGTCTGTTACTGCAAATTCTTCATCTCAAGCAGTTACCGCGTCAGCAACCGCGACAGCCACGCCAACCGCGTCAGCAGCCACGCCAACCGCGTCAGCAGCCACGCCAACCGCGTCAGCAGCCACGCCAACCGCGTCAGCAGCCACGCCAACCGCAACGCCCACGCCAACCGCAACGCCCACTGGCTCTGCTTCAGGTTTGCCCGCTGGTTACAAAATTTACTACTTCTACGAAGTGGGTTGTCCTTACTGCGAGGCATTTTCACAAACCTCCGACTACACTCAGCTTGCAGCGCAGCCTGGATTTACACCAGTTGTTAGCACAAATGCGGCCGTTGCCCAACAACTTGGGGTGACCATGAGTGGCTATCCTACAGTAGTTTTAGTGAATAGTAACGGTGCTGTAGTCGGTACTTGGGAATACCCCAATATCAGTGCTGCTACTATATTCGCACAGGCGTAGCACAAATCAACGCAGTCGCGCCATACCATAGGACGGCATACCCGACGGTTGTCTTGCTAAAAAACGGTATTGAAGTAAATAGCTGGGTCTATTCTAATATTGATACGACCGCTATCTCACAACAAATAAACGCAGGTTAGGACTGTAGTGCTATAAGCAGCGGTCTGTAGTGATATGCAGCGTTAGGCGGCCCGTCGCCGACGCGCACCCTTTTTTGCTCCAGTCTTTTTCTTTGTGGGCTTCTTCGTACCGTCGAACCACTCGCCGCGCCCCTCTTTCTTCAGATAATCCTCAATTGCCGCGTGCAGGGCATCTGCTGCGAGATTCGAGCAGTGCATCTTCACCGGAGGCAGCCCTTCGAGGTTCTCAGCGACGTCCTTTCGCGTTATCTTCAGCGCCTCTTCAATCGTCTTGCCGATTGCCAGATCCGTTACCATGCTGCTTGTCGCTATGGCCGCTCCGCACCCGAACGTCTTGAATTTGACGTCCGTGAGAATCCCGTCTTCCACCTTGATCTGAATCTGCATGAGGTCCCCGCACACCGGGTTTCCGACCACCCCCATACCGCTCGGGTTCTCGATCTCTCCCATGTTGTGCGGGTTCATGAAATGCAGCATCACTTTATCGCTATACATGTAACACCTCGCCTCGCGTGCGCCTGTCGCGCGTGAACACACTATCACACGCGCTTTGCCTTTTTTTATTTATCGCTCGTGTGCTCTTGATGAGGACGTAGTGGAGGTCTCGTCGCCCCTAGATCAGCTACGACGTGGGGAGAGTCTCACGCAGGCTACTAACGTCCTGAAGCTTTATCGGATTCGTGCAGTAAGGGCATAGGAAATCGCACTCCATCTTGCCATACGGGCAGATCACCTTAGAAAGGACGGCTAACGGGTGTCCCTTACTCTTGATGTCGAATTCCTTGTTCCACCCAAAGGGTGCTCGCTTCACGGTGAACCCGTCGTTCTTCAGCGAAGCCTCGAGCGACATGAGTATCTCCAAGGCTACTTGGGGAGAGCTTAAGGTGCTCGTAAGATGCGCAAACGGGAAGAGCATGACGCGATTTTCTTTGAGCTTGCCCAGCACGTCAACGATGCTGTTCTTTGCCGCTTCAGCTACACCGGCGGCGTTGAGCTCATCAAGCTTTTCCACACTTGAAAAAACGACAAGACAGTCGTCCATGCTGTCCTCTTTCGATTCTATGTCCTCGGCTACTTTGGTTCGTTGCGTTGTCTTGTAGCTGATTTTATCCGCGTGAATCAGAAGAAGTCGAATCGTACATCCCCCCGGTTTCGGTTGCGTCGATCAATCGACACTTACAGCAAATCTCGTACATGCTCGATCCGTTCGTACATAACTCTATTTGCCTCCGTAATAATCAGCCTGCAGTTGTAGGCATATTTTGTCCTTTTATGAACGTTCAATAGCCGGCGTACCGTACTTAAACATAAGAAGAATTGTGTTTCACCGAGGATAGATAATATCGAAAAGTACGTGGCACACAACGAGCTTTGAGGTTGAAGCATGAGTGAACAGGTAGACCCCCTTTTTGAAGCGCTGTTCGCGCTCACCGATCTGCGAGTGCTGCTCAGGGAGACGGCACCGCTGCATAAGTTTAGCGAGGAACAGCGAGCCCAGGCGCGCGAATCAGTTGCTCGCGCAAAGGAAGCGCTTTCGAGGTTAGAAGGAGTTTTCGAGAATGAAGATCAATGACATACCCGTCCGTGAGGTCGAAGAGAATTACGTTAACATTCATCCAATCCAAGCGGCAGGTCGCCTCACAGGAGAGGCGATGAAAGCCCTCATCGCCTACGGCGATGGCTACTCGACGTGTGATCAGTGCCGCAAGCCTTTTCGACTCGATAAGATCACCAAGCCGCCCATCGCTGAGTTCCACAGCGATCTCGCGAAGTTCCTTAACATGGACGAAGCGCGTGTCACACCGGGGGCACGTCGTGCCTTTCAGGCCGTCTGCCTTTCACTCGCGGAGAAAGGGGATACCGTTCTCGTCTCCGCCCTCGCACACTATACCGAGTTCTTGGCGGTTGAAAACGCGCGGGCAGTGGTCAAAGAGGTTCCCCTAAACAAGGATAACGTCGTCACCGGCGACGCCGTCGCGCAGAAGATTGAGGAAGTGACGCGCGAACAGGGCAAAAAGCCCGTCCTCGTGATGCTCGACCATTTCGACTACTCGTTTGCAAACGAGCACGATATCGCGGGAGCCGCGAAGGCAGCCCACCAATACGACGTTCCTATCCTCTACAACGGCGCGTACACCGTCGGAATCAAGCCCGTCGATGGCAAGGCGCTTGGCGTCGATTTCGTCGTCGGCAGCGGGCATAAGTCGATGGCCTCTCCTGCACCAAGCGGCGTGCTGGCAACGACGAGCGAGTATGCTGATCAAGTCCTCCGCACGACGCAGATGATCGGCGACCTCACCG
>CABDZB010000015.1_pt1 | contig 7611 bp, 9 predicted proteins | sample 3132081 | NCBI WGS metagenome assembly CABDZB01 (sample SAMEA5534339, study PRJEB31848) | metagenome | biome: tundra; feature: field; material: soil | place: USA | collected 2013-05 | depth 0.45 m | reverse complement strand
CTGTTCTTCGGTCTTCCCGATTCGGTCTTCTTGAGAGGTTTCGAGAGTTCTTAGCGCGATCCTCGCGTGCAGCTTGACATCCTCGTGCGCGTTCTGCGTTGCCGCTTGAGTCAAAATGTCTCGGGCCGCGGAATCTGCGTTGCCAGAAGCGAGCGCGACCGCTTCGAGTGCATCGACGGCTTTAAATCGCTGGTGCTCATTTTCATCATCTAGTGCCTTTGAAAGCACGTCAACTCTTCTGTAACGCGTCAGGCGATCGAAGTCATATTCACCCATCTCTATCACCAGCGATTCGTCTCTTATCTTAGTATGTACGGGAGTAAAATATAAATATTTACCTAAACTATGCGCGGAACACGCTTACAGGCCTTCCTAACAGCCTAGGACGCGATATTCAAAACCGCCGCCCTCCAACGCAGTCGTATTGTCGCACATCTCAAGCAAGAAAAAGGGTACCTAAAGGGAGTCTTTGCTCGCATTGGTTGGATTGTCTGCGTCAGCGCTCGCGGTCAGTTCTTCAGACGACTCTGGCGTTTTGTAGTTGGGAAACGTCCATTCGTCCTTTTCGATTGCGCGCATTTGTTCGCACTTTGCTTTTGCAGCCTTTAACGCGCCGCGCCACGAACCATAATCTTTTACCGCTTTGTTGTACACGTCCGGGTGTTCTGCTTCGGCACTGATTGCCATCATATCGGACCGATTTCGGTACAGCGCGATAATGTCGTCAACGACGTCGTAATTCAGGGCTGCTTCCAGAGCTCTTTCAAGGGTCCCATAAATGAGCTCAGCCACGAGCGTCAATTTCGGATTATCATATAATCCGTCCACCCCCAGCTGCCGAATTTTCTCTCGGATGAATTTTTCGAGCTCCGCGTCCGACATTCACATCTAATACGCCGTATGAGTATAGAAGCATTACGGTGTCAAAAATCGTCTTAAGCGACAGCCAGCGCTTTGAACTCCGCCCTACAACAGAAAGTTGATGTTGTCGGTAGTCACTCGCTTCCGCTCACGTAGTCTTTGGCGGCTTCTAAAGCTCTTATCAGCTGATCGAGTGCGTCAGGCGTAACCTGTATCGCGAAACCGTCTTTTGTCGGATAACTTTCAGTGCCGCGCTGGATCCATTTGCGAATGCTGAGTACCTTGGTCGCAGTGTCCTCCCTTTGGAAGACGCTGACCCTCAGGGCGGCGCTTTTTGAACTCTCAATCTCAACAGCCCACAGTTCTTTCCACTCCATGTGGCCTCCTCATACGGTCCTGGCGATCAAGTTCTATTCTCTAATCGGGCGCCTTCGAGCCTGCGCGAGAGTATCTCGATCAGATCCTGCTCTTTAATTGGTTTCGCGTCGACCAATGAATGATCTTGATTAATGCTTTCATAAATCCGCACTGCTGCGGGCTGTTCCAGACCGGCCCTCTTCAAGATTGCTTTGTCGTAGAATATTTCGCTTGGCTTTCCTTCCGAGATAACATGGCCTTCAGCTAGCACATAAATACGATCGGCTAGCCTTGCTGCCAAATCCATATCGTGGGTCGTAATGACAACGCTCATCCCGTAGTTGGTTTTCAGGTCAATCAGAACTGATTCAATCCGACGCGAATGGACTGGGTCTAAGTCGCTAGTAGGCTCATCTGCGACGATCACCTTAGGATCCATCGCCAGAACCCCAGCAATCGCGACAAGTCGTTTTTCTCCTTTGCTTAAAAAGTACGGTATCCTTTTCATTAGGTGGGCGGCTTGAATACTTTCCAGCGCATCAAGTGCAGCCTTGTGTGCTTCATCCTTGGAGAGCCCTTTGTTAAGCGGCCCGAACATCACATCATCAATTACAGTCGGTGCGAAGACTTGGCTATCCGCGTCTTGAAAAACCACCCCAACCTCGCTAATGATGCCCGTTTTCTGAGTGACCTCGCGCTGCAGCACAACAAGCCGACCCACGGTAGGCTTCAAAAGCCCATTTAGATGTTCTATCAGTGTGCTCTTCCCCGCCCCATTTGAGCCGCAGATTGCTACAATTTCACCCTTGAACAGTGAGAAACAAATATTGTGCAAAGAACTAGTGCCGTCAGGGTAAGTGTGTTCAATGCAGTCGACGTGAATCAACTCGTCTTGTTCAACTTCGCGGAAATCGCACGCACTAGCTTGTGTATTGCCGGACATCTTCAACAGTCGCTAAACGAGCGAGAACCTCCCGTATGAACAAAGGATTACCGAAATGAAAACAGCTGAAAGTATGAAAGCATAGCCACCGTACGAGACTCTCGGCGGGCTATAAGAGGAGGCAAGTCTCCCATCGTACGCTCTCGATTCCATCGCCTTTGCCACACGTTCGGCTCGGTCGAATGATCTGATGAACGCGAGGGCAAGCACAGAACCATAGAACGTGGCGCCTTCTTTGAAGCCAGAGAAGTTCAGACCACCTCGACTTTTCATTGCCACGATCGTCGACTCCAACCCGTCTAGCATCAGAAAAAGGAACCGATACGTGAGCAAGGCAATTTGGTCCAGTGGGCTTGGCATAACTTTAGAGATTATATGGGTGAGGTAGTTGTATTTTGTGGTCATGAGCAACGTCAAACCGTACGTCACCCCTATAAGTGACCTTAGAACAAGTGTTGCGAGGAACTCCAGCCCTTGGACAGTCAGCTGTAGGGGACCATAACTGATCAAAGGTACGCCGGGAACCGCGAACATAAGAAAGAATGCAATGCTTACGACGAAGAAGAGGGGCGTCGTGTACCAGTATACGAGCAACACAACCGGCGACTCCGATGCCACCCAAAAGATGAATACGGCCAGGTACATGAAGAGGAGCAAAGTTGCGTTGGAGACGACGGTAAGATCAAATATTATCAGTGGGAGCAGAGCGAACTTGATCCATGGGTTGATATGATGCACGCGACTGTCCCCGAATTCTGAATAGTGCGTGATCAAGCCCAAATCGGGTATGTACTTGCTAAAGCCAAGTCTTGTCATTATTGTCTTTCAAAGCCTGCAAGATGACCTGGCCATCTCAGGTAGGCTACCATTGTTCGCACAACGCATAAAATCACGCGGTAACTTGTCGGACTAACCCCCGCGGCCACATTGACCAACCAACTTCGACGAGGCCGCAATGGCGTGCAAGACTGCAAGAGTGCGATCATCGGCGCCTCGACACGTAAACGGTGCTAGCGATTGCGATAACAAACAACGCTATCACAATCCCCAGATAGAGCAGGATGTGGCCCCCCTCAATAATGTTCTCGTTCAAGAAGAAGATGGGCTCCGGCGAGGAGTTGGCTCCCGAGGAGGTTGTTGGCGAAGACAAGGTCTCTTCAATGTCGACCATGTTGACGTGGGTGGCCGTCCAGAGGGCGATCACTGCGGCGCCTAGGAAGATCAGTGCAAGGATGAGGTACTGCCACTTCATGTCACTCACCAGGCACCTGAGGTGAGAGCAGATCAGGTACTACCTCACCGAGTAACGTCTTTGGTGCGATCAAGTCGCGCCGCACCATACCTAAGTACTGCACCACAAACCCCGTCAAGATCGCCTCGATCACAGCCACGAACATATTCAGTATAGGAACCTGCAACGTGTAAATGGCCAACGTAGCACCCGAAAGCGTGCTCCCTTGTATCCCCGAAATCACTATAATGAATACCGCAAGCACGTTACCGACCATCAATCCGCCGAACGCGGCGACTGCGCCGCGGGTGAAGAGCTCATATCGCCGGGTAGCAAAATAAAAGATATAAAACCCACTGATGACTTCGCTCGAGTTCACGAGCGTGTTTGCGCCGATCAGACCCCACCCGCCGTGACCTATCGAGGCGCTGAACAGGTTGACTACGAGCACAACCATCGGCCCGATGACAGGGCCGGCTAGAATACCGATGAGCGGCGTAAGGTTCATGTGCACTCCGCCGGCGAACGGCAGGTTTATCTGAAAAATCGCAAACGATGCTGCTGCCACCATCGCCGCAGCAGTGAGCCGCTGCGCCGTGATGGTCTGTCGGCGCGCAATGATGGTGGTTATCGTAATGAGGGCGACCGCTAGCAGCCACCAAACGAGTATCCATTGGATCGAAAAGACCCCGTCTGGCAAATGAATATGCGCCATCGACAATTCCTGCGGTGCGTCGCTGCACAGTGCACAGCGCACCCGTCCATGTGTGCTATCCTACTCTCCTACTCTATATATATAAAATGCTGCTGCTGACTAGAGTAGGAACTCTCCTCCAAAAAACAGACCTCCGCGCCGTCTTTGCGAGGTACTCACTCCGCCGGTCTTACGAGCAATTCGACTTCCTGCCGTAGCGCTTTGAGCGCTGCGTCAAGCTGTGCTGCATACGCTTGGAGCATTTCATCGATTTCGCGTTGCTTTTTCCAATCTGCGATGCCCTGCCGCACTTCGCTGAGCCGTTCCTTGGATACGTAGCGCCACTTTCCGTGCTGCCGCGAGGGTTCAAAATAGTAGTAGGGGCCGTGCAGTGCGCCCGCCTTGCAGCGGCAACCCCGCTTGCCGCATCGCATGTGCCGCTTTCGTAGTGAGCCTGGAAGCGGATTCAGCGCAGTGCGCTTGTCGGTTAGCGCGGCAATATTATCGATGAGTTCGTTGCTCTGGTGGAGCAAACGTCTCACGCTGGCGATCTCTCTAGCGGCATCAATGCTATCCCCCAGTGCGTTAGCCAAGCCCCCGCGATCGTCTGTCATCATGACAGCATTGCGTTACCTATACTAAACATATTTCAATCGGTTGCCCACTGAGTTCGCTAATTTCGGATCTCGCGCGTCAAGTTCATCCTCTCAAAAACTGTAAAACTGCGCTTAAACACTGCTGGATTACATTTTGCAAGCTCGGAAATCGAATAAGGGGAACAAAAGCGTTATAATGCTGCAAGGGCTATCCCTAAGAGAGAGCTCCCAACGTTATGCGCGCGTTTTACATAGGCCGTTTTCAGCCGTATCACTTCGGACATCAAGAAGTCCTCGAAGAGATAGCCCGCGAATGTGAGGAGATCATTATCGGTGTCGGTAGTGCTCAGCTGAGTCATACGTTTTCGGATCCGTTTACGGCCGGCGAACGAATACTAATGATCACGCGCTCGCTAAGAGCTCTTGATGCATTACTGTATGTGATACCAATCGAAGATATCCGTAGAAATGCGGTATGGGTATCGCACGTAATAACCATGACGCCCCTTTTTGACGTCGTTTATACTAACAACCCGTACGTTATCCGACTCTTCAACGAGGCGCGATTTGAGGTCAAGTCGTCGCCGCTCTATCAACGTGAAGTCTACTCGGGCTCAGAGATTCGAAAAAGGATGCTGCGTAACGAACCCTGGCAGCATCTCGTCCCCCAGGCTACGGTCGAGGTCATTGAACAAATTGACGGCGTGAATAGGCTAAAAGAAGTGTCTAGAGAGGATAAAACGTCTGATCTTGGCACGCTGTAAGCGCGTCTGTCTTGCTTTTTGACGAGTATCGCGCCAGCATATGCTCAGAGGTATCCCAGCAAGTGAGCAAGAGCGGCCACCATCAAAAGCGCGCTAGTCCAGAGTAGGATCATCGATAACCTAGATTTCGGACTAGTGGCCCGTTCGATTAGACGAAATCCGGCTCTCGCCTTTAGGTAGCTTTGTCAAAAGCATATAACATCACAAAACGCAAAAGACTCGCGTGCCGCAAGATACTACTAAAACGTAATTGGCTGCGTCTTCATTTTACACAAACGAACAAGAAAAGTTTTGACGCTTTTGGCAAGGTTCCAGCAAGCCAACAAACAAGCCACAGAATGCTGAAAAGCGCGTTCTTCGCTAAAGCAGAAACGATGCTCACTCCTGATCCGAGCGCCTCGCCGGCTCAGCGTTGCGTTATGTTAACCAAGCGAACGACGTAGTTGTTGCCAATTTGCTCCCATTTGTAATTGTATGCGTACTGCGGGAACTTTTTTTCGAGTTCCTTCAGCTCGATAAGTCGTTCATCCAAGCAGCGCTGTGATTTGCAGACGAATACAAACCTCCATTTTGGAAGCGCTCGCGGATCGTCAATAATTTTTGCCATGCGAAAAAGGCGTCATTGAATCACCACGCAGTGCTGGGTAACCACGCGTGGCTAGAGTCTTCAGCGTGAGCCACTAGTGTGGGCTTTCTTTCTCGATCTCTACGAGTAAATGGTAGCTTTTACAAGATAACGGTTGTGGGAAATCCTGGAGCCGGCTCGTGCTCACTCTCTTACGGCAGTGTGACAGTAAACAGTGAGCTCCGTTGACGCTAGACTCTACAGAATTCGCGTATCATGGCTGCGCTGGCTGGCCGGCGTCGCAGCACGCACTCGATCGCATTTTCCATATATGCCCCACATTCGGGCTCTAAATACTTGCAGCTAGTTTTTATAGTAATGTGAAGATATATACTAACAATGCACATCACAAGAGATGAAGAAGATATCCTCGCGGGCGAATCAGGCGCCGTCAAACAAAAAGCGATGGAGATCTTAGTCGCACTCGGTGATATCTACAACGCTGAAAGACTTATCCCAATCGAGAGTGCGCAAATCGCTGGTGTTTCCTATAAGACAATTGGCGAAGCTGGGCTCGAGTACCTTACAAACTTGAGCGGCAAAGTCGTCGTTCCGACAATGCTCAATCCCATGGGCATGGACCGCTATAAATGGAGAGAGATGGGTATCGACGAAACCTTCGTAGAAAGACAACTGGCTATTATAAGACGATATGAACTGCTCGGAATCGATGCCCAGTGTACTTGCACGCCTTATTATATTAATGCTCCACGAGCTGGGGCCCATTTGAGCTGGGCTGAGTCCTCCGCGGTGTCTTATGCGAACTCCGTTCTTGGGGCGCGCACCAATCGAGAAGGAGGGCCTAGCGCGCTTGCTGCTGCCCTCGTCGGGAAGACACCTGATTACGGCTACCACCGCGACGAGAACAGAGTTCCTGATATCTCAGTGAGAATAGATTTCCCCTTGGCCGGAAGTGATTTTGGCGCACTTGGATACGTGGTTGGCAAAATGGTCAAATCACAGGTGCCACAGTTTTCCCTTGTTGCTCCACCGAACGCTGATGAGCTGAAAGCTCTGGGTGCCGCAATGGCCGCCTCAGGCTCTGTCGCTCTTTTCTTTACCAATGAGCGAGCGATGCCACGTGAAGTCCTCGAAGTAGATCGTTCAGACGTTGATATCTATTCATCGAGCGAACCCGACGTCGTTGTGCTGGGATGCCCACACTGCTCACGCTCAGAACTCGCAGAGATCGCACGCCTTTTAGAAGGGCGCACAGTCGCGCGGCCACTCTGGATTTGCACCTCGCGGTTCGTGGCCGATTGCTCCGACTCGGTGATATCGCGCATTGAAGCGAGCGGGGCCCGCGTAATCTGTGACACTTGCATGATCGTCTCTCCAGCGTTTGAAAAACAACGCATGATGGTTAATTCCGGAAAAGCTCTTGAGTACGGGCCAAGCTTATGCAATTCGCAAACATGCATGGGAACGACAGCGAACTGCATCACGGCCGCGTGTACCGCGTGAACCTGCACAGCAACGGGGTTATCCATGCTCAAGCGCATAAAAGGACGAATAATAGCCAAAGGAGTTGGCGAGGGGC
>CABDZB010000010.1_pt1 | contig 8174 bp, 9 predicted proteins | sample 3132081 | NCBI WGS metagenome assembly CABDZB01 (sample SAMEA5534339, study PRJEB31848) | metagenome | biome: tundra; feature: field; material: soil | place: USA | collected 2013-05 | depth 0.45 m | reverse complement strand
GTCTTGGCTGATGCGCTGTTGCCTGCGTCTGAAGCGGTATTCCCCAGGTTCGCACCGCCTACTGCATCATTGTACCACGATCCGGTTCCGCCAAGAGCGCCGCCGCTCTCGTCCCAGTGCGTTTGATGCACCGGCGCGTTTCCGTCCTCGCCGATCCAGATCGTTGGATATGGCTCATTTCCTGGACCCGCACTGGTGTCCCACGCGATTTGAACATAATAGTTGTGGCCTGCGCGGAGCAGGGTATCAGTTGGGATATACCACCGCGCGCCGCTGCCGCCGGTCGTAGCACGGTAGATGGTAAGTGTGCCCGCATTAGGGCCCAGGTAGGTGTCGATTTCAATCATAAAACCGCCATACGCTTTGTCCCAAATTTTTTGGAAGCGCTGGCTTGTCATTCCGGTGTAATGAAAACCTATCTCCCACGACGCTGTGTTCTGGTTATTTGTTGCACTGCCGGCCGGGATGGAGATAAAATCATTTTGCCCCATATCACCCCAATACGGGTGTCCGTTTGATTGAGTTCGAAATAAGCCAGGGGTGCTGACGTACGCGTTATAGCTGGCTCCTGCAGCTCCGTTGTTGACCCATGTTGATCCCGCTTGGGGGGAATAATATATGGTGGGGGTCGGCTGTGCAGCAGCCGGCGTGATTACCAACCCTACAACAAGCGACGAGGCCGCCAACAGAAGAAGCACTCTAAGGGCTTTTCTTTTTGCATATTTCAACTAAAACACCTCGGTCTGGTAGTTCAGTGTACCTGAAACGACGACGAGCATCTATTTAACAGTTCCTACCATTTATTTTTATAAAAAAGCTGAATAATTAATATTATCGCTTATTTCTTAATTTAAAGCGTTTTAGGAGAATATAAGTAACTTCAACATAGTTAAGGGCTACTTACACAGTTTTAACGCGCAAAAATAGAATTGCCATCGGGAGCTTATTCTATGTGGATGACATCCGCTCAGCGCGCTCACCTTCTTTTAGGTCAGAGGACCCTAGAAGCGAACGGAATCTTCAGAACCAGATAGGCTGCCGCAAAACAGAGCGGGACCGTAATCACCGCTGCCAGACCGAACTTGAGCAGGTGCTCGAGAGTGAGTCCCATCAGTGCAACGGCAACGAACACGATGATTGGGGCCTGGATGACATAGATGGTGTACAAGTGCCGTTGCAGGAATCGGCTGACTCTGCCCGACCAGTTGAACCGCTCACGGAAGAGAGTAATCAGCCCGAGGGCCATTCCCACCGCAACGGTCGAATCCCACAACGCATAGGCTGCAGACTGGCAGTCCCATGGCCTGCGAAATTTGCGCCTCGGTGAGCGCAAGGGGAAAGAGAATAATCGTCGCGACCAGTGCCAGAATAAAGCCCGCCCTCCGCATCGATTTCGGAATGTTCCAGAACCAGTTGCGACGGACGGCAACGGTGGCGACGATGAAGAAACTGAGATACTGGAGGGGGTAAGACAGGGTCGGAAAGCCGAGTACCGACCTACCCAGCGGTATGATGATGCGGATCAAATAACTGGTAAATGCTAGGATAAGGATGAACGCGGCTATGGCGCGATAGCTGGGGGGCTCATTGCGGCTCTGCCGCCGTGGTACACGGTCTCTTCTCGCCGCCCACCAGATCGCGAAGCCGATGTTGAAGAAGAGCAGCATCGCCACAAACCAGAGGGGGCCGATACCGAGCAGTCTGGGGTAATCTTGCCAGGACAGAGGCGTGGTGATGCCCCTAAGGGACGCCGGCATCGCGTACAAGCCCCCCGATAACTGCGATCGGGTTAAGCACGAAGAAGAACACAAGCAGAGGAATGCCCAGGCGGATCAGCCGATCCGTGACGAAACGCCTCGGCCCCTTGCGGTCGAGCGATCCGGGCGAGAAGTATCCCGAAATCAGGAACAAGACCCCCATAAAGTAGGCTTAGTTGATGAGTGCAAAAATGAGCAGCGCGGCGAGCGCTAGCGGGTCGTTGTAGGGTGGCTCTAAGTACTAGAAGGGCGAGAACGCCCCGTAGACTATGGCCAGATGATGTAGCACCACCAGCGTGATTAGCCAGGTCCGCAGGTTGTCGGCGAAATAGAGGCGATCAGACAATTTTCTTGGCGGAGGAAGTGTTTCTGCCGCTTAAGGCCGCGGGCGCTTGAGCGATTCGTACAAATTGTCGAAATATACTTTTAGCTCTTCGATCATCGGTTCTAATTTTTCAATAAACGCCGCTCCACCCAGCCGCGTTATTTCGTCTTCGGCCTCGTTGATATCTTGATCTAGCTGCGCGACTAGGTCTAGAGCCTGATCACGTAAGACGACCGCGTCGTTAAGCATAGCCATCGCTTTTCGTATGATGTCTTCTGCCTCGGTCGTAGTGAGCGACTCGTACCGCTTCATCCACCACGCGATATCGTCTTTATGTCGGAATTTTTCGCCGGCTATGCCCCCGCGCAGAGATGGTATTTTCATCTATTCCACCTTTTCTTGCAACATTGGCTCATCCGCCTGTTACGAGGACCTTAGAACTGTATGTCGATTGACGTTTACGGTGTTATTGGCGTGATATTGACATCAGTCGAAACAAAGCTGTATTCTAACGCAGAAACCGGTCTCCCAAAGAACGCAGCCGGAAAGTCCTGCGTTAAAAGCGCATTGCGTATTTCGACATCGTAGTATCGGCCATATTTGGTGTGCGCGAAAATGCCCTTTAAGGCCACGCAGGGTAAAGAGACGTCGCTAAGCTGACGCAAAGTGAATTTTTCATAGAGCATACTATATGCTTTTTCTGGACTGGGATCCCCTTTACTATAACTAGCAGGGCCTATCGTCTCTTTTGGATCAAGTATAACCGAGAAATCCCCTTCGATAAAAACTCGCAGCAGTTCGATCTTCGCTTTGTTATCCGGGCTACCGTCGAATATATATGTTTTAATAACCTTAAAGGACGCCTTTTCTAGTTCCGGATGGCGACCGTCGCTAGTTTTAATAATCAACTCTGGGTTCCTATGCTTCTGGTCTTTCATTAAAGTGTATTCGTCTTGAACAACGTAACTCCCGCTTTCTGGCGCATACAATTCGTACATATTCTCACCCGAGGTGTTAATGCAGCATTCATGTGTCTGATTAGAACGAAGAATGTTTTGCTCAGAAAGGACAGCAGATATAAAATGCAATATGTGCGCTAGTTTCGTCTCACGACCCTATCTCGCCAAGCACGTAGAAACGCGCTAGCGTTGTTGTTTTTGCTTACTCCGGAAATCGAAGTTCAAATAGCTGAGAAATTAATCTAAATGTTTGCTGGTATTTTTGCTTATAGCCGCCTTTGCAGCGCTTAGGCTGTGCCCAGATTAACGGCATTATAGAACATTAAATAACTTGCCAAACTAGAACTAGTTACCGCAATGTTGAGATTGTTAAAACAAAGGAGTAATTTTGTGATATGCCTTCATCTTTTGCCGACGATAGCGAAAAATTGAGCGATGAAGAATCAAAGAGATATGTTCGCCCAATGAACGAGTTATGGGCAATGTGGGGCCCTAGAGTAAAAATGAGGATTTACCCCTTCACTTATGCGGTATACGAAGACGTGGAACGGGTGATGACCACTCTCACGTCTTATGACAAAGACAAGTGGGCTGCCGCGTGGAGCTCGATAGCCAAACCATATGAAGAAAAAGCAGCCCAAGCGGAAAAAGCAGGCGATGCCCAAAACGCTGAAGAAAACTATCTCCGAGCCTACCAATACTACAGACTTGCTCGGTACCCAACCATTAACTCGGACGGAAAAAAGCAAGCTTACAGGAAGTCACAGGAGATGCTCTTTAAGGCTTCGCAATTCTTTGACTTTCCACTGGAACGTGTTGAGATACCATTACCGGAAAAACGGGGGAAGGCAACAAGATTGTCGCTTATTTGCGATTACCCAAAAAGGGCTGTGCTCCTTTTCCCGTGCTTGTAAGCTGGGGTGGAATCGACGGTTTCAAGGAAGAACAGCTAAATGACCCCGCTCTGGCGCATGGCTTAGCCACTTGTGCAATTGATGGGCCTGGAGTTGGTGACTCGCCACTCAAAGGCTCAGAGGATGCGGAAAGACTATTCGGTGCAGTCTTCGACTGGATTGGGACGAATGTGACCTTGGACTCTCATCGGATTGGAGTCTGGGGTTACAGTACTGGCGGTTATTGGGCAATCAAGGTTGCCCATATTTACAAAGACAAAATAGCCTGCGCTGTAAGTCAAGGTGGACCTGTCCACTATGCTTTCGAGCGGGACTGGATCCAAAAGCAAGACAGAGGAGAATACCCTTTTGAATTCTTCGAAACTATCACGTACGCCTTCGGATTGCCCGGTTACAAGGAATGGGTGGAATACGCACCTAAGCTCTCCCTTCTTAAACAAGGCATCTTAGACAAGCCAAGTGCACCCCTACTACTTATCAACGGAATACACGATTCAGTGTTTCCAATCAAAGACTATTATTTGCTCCTTGAGCACGGCAGTCCAAAATGCGCTAGATTTTACGAAGCTGGACACATGGGCTTCACCCGTGACACGTTTGATACTATTATGAACTGGATGTACGAAAAATTAGGCTGAAAAATGGCGGTGAAATGCTAGGCTCATCGCTGACTTTTATTCAATCGCTAATAACAACAAAAACGGGAAGCTAGCTGCAGCCGCAGCAGGCTATTGCAATGATAGAATACATCAAGGAGGGAAATAATAAATGCCACATCCACTTTTGGCAGCACTGAGAATTGCCGTAAGCATTGTCGTAGTCGTTGTGCTGATCTGGGGAGCCTACACGCTGACGCAGATACGCAAAACTCTTGAGCAGCTTCGGAAGCCGTAGCTGCCTTGCATGATTTTTTTGAGCGATTCTACTACTCGCCCCGATTGAATTCCCAGTCTTTCCAATATCGCATATACACATCATACTCCTGCCCAGGCAGCGGATGCCGAAACTGACCACATAGATCGTGGTTGGGGCCTGCATTAGGCTTCAGTCGCTGTGTCGAATTGATCCTTCAAAGCGTTCAGTGTTGATAGGTCGGTCCCAGCCTCAACAGGAGGACTATGACCTACTTAAAGCTTGTTCGCGAAAAAAGGAGGAAGGCTTACCCTTTCCTACACCTTATTCAGGTCCACTCGTGGCCCTTTTCACACCTGTGCTTCCCTTCGTGCTTCGCGTCTTCATGCGAGCAGACAATCTCGCCACCACACTCAGGGCACGTGACGGTGCACTTAATGATTTCATTTTGCTTGTCATCCTCTGCCATTGTTCCACCTCCTGTAACTACTAATTAAATCGTAGCGGAGTATAAAAGTAGTGTTTTACTTAGCTACCGTTGGCGGTAATCAGCAGGCACCCCCATCTTTCTGTTACATTATACCGAGGCACTGTTGACTCGAAGTGAACTCAGATGGGGCATTATCTAACTGAGGATGCGGTGCAAAAAAAGAACTGTCGCCATAGCGTAGGGCTTCAAGAACTAAGGGCAATTCATCTTGAAAGATTTTATATCGTAATGGAGCAGATCCAAAAACAAACCCGCCGCTCACGTGACAATAGACGCGTAAGGCTGGCCCTTCATCAGTGCCTTTCCACTCAGCTAGCACTTCGTCTCTCATGAGGCCTTGTATACCAACCACATATCTGTGATTCATTGCAATCTGGGCCAATTGTCAAAAAGAGCTCAGCCGTGAGATCGGAGTGGGTTAGCGTATAAGGGCGCGGGGGAGATCGGATCTGCGGGTCCAATCCCAGCCACGTATTTGACGTGCAACTTTTCCGACCGCAATCTATTCTCGCGTCTGTGCGTATTCGTTGGTTCGCCTGCTTTTCAAACGTCCTTAAATAGAATCTCGTAGACGAATTGGAAGCCTATGTGCTTATAAAAAAGGGTATTGTCAAACCGTTGATGCAGCATGCCTGAACTGCCTCACCAATAGTTGCTGTCTATGCTTTGTGAGGAAAGAAAAATGCCGCTCTCCTGTGAAGCAAGAGAACAGCTATGAAATGCAACCCGCTGTCTTAGCTTATGCATTCTACTTCTCGCTTTCATCAGGAGCGGAAGTAGCAGGAACATCAGTTGCCGACTGTGGCTGGGCAAAACCATCTGCCAAATGACTGCTAGAAGTGACTTCTGCCTCCAGTTGTTGCAGCGAGATGCCGTTTTTTTCCATGAGATGGGTCAACATACGAGTATGGCGCAGCAGTTCCGCGTCTTGAGCGGAGAGATGTTGCATAACCTGTTCAATATCGTTGTAGCTGGTCATAGTCGTATTGAACTGTTCGTCCGCCTGAAGTTCAGACTTTCGTCCTAAGACGTTCTGCCCAACCATAATAATCGGTAGTAAGGTCAGCTGAAGGAATGTTTGAGAAATCCATACCACGAGTAAGGCGACGATGGGGCTGAGTAGGCCAAGAATGGCCAGTAATCCAACGACAGCAAGCGCTGCAAACGTATATGCCGTCCACATCGTACCAACACTCTTAGTAAGCCCAACCGCAATCCGCGTGTTGACGCCAGCCGCCTTTTGCTCAGCCTCGTGAACCAGATTGACATTGCGTGGCTGGTACGGGTGATGTTCGTGTTCGAACAACGCGCTGGTATGGCGATGTGGGTGCGCCTGCGGTACACTCTCTGTTTTGACAGAGTCCGAGGTGGTCTCTCCTTGCATGCTAATTATCCTCCGATTGCTACAATTTTCCTATGTGTTTCTATGTTAGCGCCGCACAGTTTACCACTGTAGCACCGCGTATACTGCCGGCGCCGCCCCTGCAACCTATGGAAAGGCTTCATCCGGTATAACTTCTGTGCCCTTCCGCCCGAGGTCGAGCCGACTCCACGGACTTGGCGGAAGTGGAACGCGCTCGTATTCCGGATCGTGTTCCCATCTAAGCCACATACCTTCGTACTGATCAGGCAGCGAATTTGAGCTTCCGGCAATCTTCAGTCGCTCTAGGACAAAGGGTTTGAGATCCCTCTTTTGCCGACGAATGGTGAACAGAATCTCTGTGTTAACCCGCGGGGCTGCTAACCAGTCAGGGAGGATGCTCCGCACGTGAAACCGCTGGAGTGAAAAAAAGCCTTCTGCGGGCGGTTCTTCAGCGTCTGCCCATTGTCTGATGAGCTCGTGCTCGTTTCTCCATATAGCGACGCGTCTGGACGTGATCTCGCCTGTGAGTTGCCTGCATCTGTCACGCCGCCGATCTGGTGCGTCAATTTCGTCAAACGCGCGCATGTAGCCTTGGTCCGCGTTGATCTTAAGGAGCCCAAAATCAAGCTCTGCCATACCATGAACGGGAACTAGCGGGGCGATAACCGTCAGCTTGGGTCGCACATTGCCTCGGCGCGTGCCTTTCAGATCGCCTGACGTGATCTCATCAAGCACAATCGCTGCGGAGCGGTTCGCGACGTCGATTACGTCAAGACCACCGTCGTTGCTCCAGTCCCGTTCGCTCGTGCCAAAGTCGTACGTCCTGATATCGAGCAAGCTGCTCGTGCTCCAGTCTTCAGACTGGGAACCGACAATCCCACCTTCCCCGCTTTGAGTGAGTCTCGGGAAACAAAGAATCGCATAAATGTTGTCCGCGCCGCAGTCTATGACCCCTTGAACAGGGACAACCTCTCTGAGGCTGCCATCGACATACCACTCGCCGTCCACTTCAACTGGCGGAAACATCACCGGAACTGCCGCTGATGCCAACGCGGCTTTGATAAGCTTCTCTTTTGATTCGCAGAGAATGTTTACTCGTTGATGCGTGTTCGGCGTGTCGAGATCCGCGTCGCACGAGCTGTTATAAAAACAGGTTTGCGCTCCCGTGCGAAGGTTCGTCGCGTACAGGCGAAGGGCGATTTTTGACGTGAGCGCTGTTGCAACGTCTTGCGCGTCGTCTCGCATCTTTTCTTCAAGCTTCTCTGTCGAGTACAGTGCGCGCGTCTTTCTTACGTCGGCGAACATCTTCGTGACGTCCTTCACCCCACTGTACACGTTGGCGAGGGCCTCTTCGCGGGTCGTACAAATAAACCGTGTTGCCGCGCCGACCCACGAACCTGCTGCTCCGTCAGCCACGGCGTGAAGAACGGGAGCGATGCTTTCCGACCATTCGTGTTGCGGGATCAGATCGTCACTGAGATTTACGTCCGTCACCCAATATTTTTCAAGCTTGG
>CABDZB010000003.1_pt1 | contig 8665 bp, 6 predicted proteins | sample 3132081 | NCBI WGS metagenome assembly CABDZB01 (sample SAMEA5534339, study PRJEB31848) | metagenome | biome: tundra; feature: field; material: soil | place: USA | collected 2013-05 | depth 0.45 m | reverse complement strand
TTCTTGCGCCTGCCGTAGCCTGCCTCCTCCAACGTATCTATAGAGACCTCTTTGTGTTCGCCATCCTTGGTCTGCACGATAAGCTTCCCCTTAGCGATCTCCTCTTTTACCACATCATCGGGATCGATGTCATAGAATTGTCGTATCATCGCGCGTGCAGGTACGGGAGGCATCGTCCCTGCGCAATTCATCCCGACCATATAGACATTGTCTCGATTAATCTGGTTACGTTTGGCCATCTCAACAATAGCGCGGGCGTCGCACGGTTTGCACGTGACGGCGACGCGCGTATCGCGCGCCCCATTGAGGTAATTCTTGATTACCTTTGCGCTGAGAGTCGGTGCGCAATGTAATGAACCTGCAGCTTCGGCTATCTCTTCCTTAGTCGTCGCAAAAAAGGGAATGCCATCGTAGATGCTTTCGCCCTTCTTTATAACCAATGCTCCGTCGACTAAGTTCTGTTCTAATGCTGATGTGAGTATTGCAGTAACGGCGCCGCCACACTCACCTTTCTCCTGAATCGCGCTGTCGGCCGCTTGCGCGTAAAACATATCTCCTACTTTAACCATTTTTCTGCACCTCCTTCTAAGCGGCTTCAAGAGCCGCTGCGCAGACCTTCAGCTCGGGCATCTTAGCAACCGGATCGAGAGCAGAATTTGTCAGCACGTTCGCTGCCGCTTCCTTGAAGTGGAACGGCATAAACAGTATCCCTTTTGGAATATCTTTCGTGACGTTGGCAGGTGTTGTGACCTCGCCGCGTCGCGTTCGCACCTTTACCATGTCCCCCTTAGCTATGCCAAGTTCAGCGGCGTCTTCCGGGCTGATCTCAACGTAACCCGTCGGGACTTCATGGTCAAGCGTTGGCGACCGTCTCGTCATAGTTCCGGTGTGGTAGTGGAACAATATACGCCCGGTAGTGAGGATGAACGGATAGTCCGCGTCAGTCACTTCTGCAGGCGGCTTCCACTCCACTCCGACGAAGGTTCCCAGTCCATCAGGCGCTGAAAACTTCGCTGTATGGAGAATCGGCGTTCCGGGATGTTCTTCGGTCGGGCACGGCCAATGTAGTGCTTCTGGCTTTTCCAGCCGTGCGTAGGTCATTCCTGCGTACTGCGGTGTCACCTGTCTGACTTCTTCGAATATCTGTTCGGCACTCTCGTAGTTGAAACCAGGGATCCCTAACTTGTCCGCAAGGGCGCAAATGATTTCCCAGTCAGCCTTTGCTTCGCCGGGTGGCTCAACTGCCTTTCTCACGCGTTGGACGCGTCTTTCGGTGCTCGTAAACGTGCCTTCCTTTTCCGCCCAACACGCGCCTGGCAGTACGACGTCAGCGAGTTCACCAGTCTCTGTTAGGAAGATATCCTGGACTACGAGGAAATCGAGCTTCTTAAGACACTCAGCGACGTGGGTGAGGTTGGGGTCTGACATCATCGGATTCTCTCCGACGATGTACATGTTCTTGATCTCATCGCCGGCGGCTCCCAGCATCTCAGTGACGGTTAGACCGCCTGCAGCTGGCAAGTCTTTGACTCCCCAGAACTCTTCCATCTTTTGGCGCGTTGCATCAACGGCCACGGACTGGTATCCAGAGTACACGACAGGCAGCGCTCCCATATCGCACGCTCCTTGCACGTTGTTCTGTCCTCTCAGTGGGTTAACGCCTGTGCCGGGCCTGCCGATGTTGCCCGTCAACATCGCAATGTTTGAAGTCGAAAGCACGTTGTCCGTGCCGGTGGTATGCTGCGTGATTCCCATTGAGTAAATCAACGCCGTGGCATCAGCATCCGCGTAGGCCATGGCCACTTCCTTAACGAGTTCAGGAGGCACCGTTGTTATGTCTTGAACGTCTGCGTAGTTTTTGACGACCTCCTTGAGCTCATCAAATCCCTTCGTTCGCTCAGCGATGAATTCTTTGTCTTCCTTTCCTTCCTCAATGATCCAATACATCATTGAGTTCAGAAGTGCGACGTCTGTGCCGGGTTTGAGGGGCACGTGGATGTCCGCGAGCTTAGCGGTCGTTGAGAATCTTGGGTCAGCGACGATGATTTTCGCGCCTTTCTGTTTCGCCCTGATGATACTCCTACCGATGAGCGGGTGCTGCTCCATGGTGTTCGAACCGATGACGAATATACAGTTTGCTTCTGCAATGTCGGCAATGGAGTTTGTCATCGCACCGGAGCCGAACGAGCGCGCGAGTCCGGATACCGTGGGACCGTGGCACAGCCTCGCACAGTGATCAAGGTAGTTGGTGTGGAAGCCCGCTCTCGCCAGCTTGTTCATCAAGTAGTTCTCTTCGTTTGTCGTCCTCGCAGAAGATAGAAACGCCACCGAATTGGGCCCATACTGTTCCTGCGTCGCCTTGAACTTCGAGGCAACTAAGGCCAGGGCTTCGTCCCACGAAGACTCGACGAACTTGCCATCTTTTTTGATCAGAGGCACAGTGAGTCGTTCTTCGCTGTGAACGAATTCGTCGCACGCGAGCCCCTTTGGACAGAGTTTGCCCTCGCTTACGGGATGTCGCTTCCAGGTTTCAACACCTGCAAGCTTTCCGTCTTGAACAACAAGGTTTAAACCGCAACCACAGCCGCAGTAGGGGCAAGTAGTTGGTACATAGTTGAAATTCATGTTCTCGCACATCTCCTAGACTTTTTCAATTATGATATTCACTATAGGAGATCTTTAACGCGTAATATTTCATGCTAGATCAGCTTAAATCTTTGGTAGTAGAAAAAGAGAGGACGGGCGTGTGCCCGTCAAGGTAGCCAGATCTTGACTGGCTAGTTTGTTCAGTCGATTACTGCTTGGTCAGAGATTGCTTTTTCAACGTCATCGCTTCCATAATGAGCTTTCAATGCGTCTTTTACTCCTATTCTGACGAGTTTTGCAACCCTGCCTCCAAAGGCGGTCGCAGGTCCGCTGTACAAAATCGGTTCACCGTCGCGACTCTTTTCATATGCGACTACAATAGCATCGCTCGTCGTGCCCGTGAAACGCAATCCCTTATCGAGAAGAGCGTGCGTCTTCGCTTCCGTGGCGGTAATTATCGTCCCTGCGATCGCCCCTTCGCTCAGCGTTGCAGAGGATATGACGATTATGTTGATTGTGCCAAAAGATGACGGATTCGTGAGCCCTGCAGTGATAAACACCGTGACGCACGCATCGTTTAGAATCTGCACGTTTTTCATTTCAACTGCGGTAAGAAGCGCGACGTAGCCTCCATCGAGCTTCACCGATGCGGCTACTCCCTCAACATAGCTCTTCGGATCGTCGTGAGAGAAATCGTGGGGAACCTGGATGTTTAGGATGTTTTTTGTCGCTCTTCTGCCGCCATCAACGCCAGTGCTCAGGGCCTCAAAGCTGCCCTTCAGGACTAAGACCCGATCTACTATCTCATATTCCACGGTTGTTCACCGTCAAGGGTTACGCGTCGAAACGCCGCCATCCGATGTGTGCTTCAACATATGCTAGGAGCGTCGCGAGCTCTGCGAAAACGGGGCTGTTGCATCGTAGGTCCCCATATATTCGTTGCGCAACACCGTGCGTAAAATCGCGGCTTTCTATCGGCGTCTCTTCCACTATCACAAGCTTGTCTGCTGCAAGTTCAGCTGCTTCGAGGTTCTTTAGGTTCGCCGGCCCGAAGCAGATGTTAGGCAGCACGACGATGGATGCTTCCCGTATAAGTTGCAGGTTACGGTCGTGCACCTCGCTCGAAATGGGCGAAAACGGTGCTTCGACGGCGCATTCAATGCTAAAGTACTGCGCAACATCATAATCGGTGTCGAGTGTATTCACCGCGCCCGCTGAGACGCTCAAACCCCGTTGGACAAGCGCGTGGATTATAGGTGCCCCTCTGCCCCCGCCGGGAATGACGTGCACCTTTGCAGAGCTGCGCGCTCCGGGAGTGTGCTGCGGGAGAAGGGTAATCGAAAAAGCGTTCGTAATCGGGTGTTTTCTCACGAGCGCTGAGACGCCAAACGCTTCTGCGATGTGCTCTTGCGTTAATACCTCCTCGACGGTGCCGTCAGCGAGAATCTCTCCACGTTTTAACAGCAGCAGTCGATCACAGTACTGAGCGGCGAGATTGAGATCGTGAATCGCGGCGATAACCGCAATGCCAGAAGCCGCAAGGCGCCTCACAAGATCAAAGATCTCAATCTTGATCCCAATGTCAAGCTGTGATGTCGCCTCGTCAAGAAGGAGGATCTTGGGTTCTTGGGCCAACGCGCGGGCAATGATGACGCGCTGTTGCTCCCCACCTGAGAGCTCGTTAATCTTGCGATCGGCAAACCGAGCGACATCGGTCATCGCTAACGCTTTTTGCACCGCGTCAAAATCGTGCGTCGATTCGGTTCCGAGGAAGCTGATGTGGGGATTCCTACCCATAAGCACGACCTCCTCGACTGTAAAATCAAAAAAAAACATGTCGGTGCTCTGCGGCACGACCGCCATCTGTTGTGCGAGTCGTTTCGGCTTAATCCGGTAAACATCTACATCATCGAGCGTTATGATGCCGACTTGCGGCTTCAGCACCCCGCTGATTGCCTTAATGAGCGTCGTCTTGCCTGACCCGTTAGGGCCGACGAGACCGATGACCTCGCCAGGCCTGACCGTCAGTTGAGCGTTAATGAGCGCTTGAGTCTGAAGGTAGTAGCAGTCAACGCCATCGACCTCCACACGTCCAGGTCCCCCTGTTTCAGAGCCACGTTCTTCACCGAGCATACGCATTAACCGTTTCCTCGTCCGTTGTATGTGCGGCAGCATTTAAAAGATGTTTTTCCTCCTCCTCCTCACCAGATACAAAAAAAACGGGGCGCCAAGCAACGCCGTGATAATGCCAACGGGCATTTCCTCACCAGGTATAGCGGACCGTGCGACAATGTCGGCCCAGATGAGCAAAATACCGCCGAAGAGTGCGGAAGCGGGAATAAGCGCCTTATGATCCGGACCCGTAAACGTCCGCACCACGTGCGGCACGATGAGCCCGACAAACCCGATGATGCCGCAGAAAGCGACAGTTACCCCCACTATGAACGAAACGGTTACCAAGAGGATCCTCTTGAGGTTCTCCACGCTTACGCCTAGGTGCTGCGCTGCTTCTTCCCCAGACAGCATCAGATTTAAATCGCGCGCGTATGCGTAGAGGATGATTGTCCCGACGAGAATCACCGGGAATGTTATTTCCACGTACTGCCAGGTGCTCGCCCACAGCCCCCCCATGAGCCAAAAAACGAGTGCTGTCAGATTTTGCCCCGCGACGAACATTAGGTATGAGATCAATGCTGAAAAGAAGGTTCCGATCGCAATGCCCGAAAGCAGCAGCAGCGTGACTGAGCTTCTCGGGCCGATCATGGACAGCGCGTATACCGTAAAAGTAGCGATTACGGCGCCCGCGAACGCCGCGACCGGGATGTAGATCGCACCCAACACCCCAAGTGAGATGATGAGGGCGGCACCAAACCCAGCACCGCTTGACGCCCCTAGCACATAAGGATCTGCCAGCGGGTTTTTAAAAAGGGCCTGCATAGCGACGCCTGCGACGGCGAGACCGGCCCCCACGAGGAGCGCCATCAAGGTTCGGGGGAAGCGTATCTGAAATACGATGATTGCATCAGCTTGAGACCACGTGTGGTTTACGGGGACGACCAAATTGGAGAGCATTGCCGCTATCTGTTGCGGAGCTATCCATACCTGGCCAATAGCGATGCTCATCACGACCGTCACGAGTAGAGCAGCTGCAAGCACGGGGAGCGTCGCGTTTCGTTTCATGGGGGAGTGCAATCGCGTCTCTCATGCTGGACTTTGCGCGCGTGTAAATACCTACGATGCTGGCTCGCGAAGAATTGCGGCCATCCAGTCCAGTACATCGAAGGCGCGTGGCCCAGCATGGGATATGATGTCGGTGTTCACGATGTAAACCTTGCCGTCCTTGACGGCATCCACCATAAGAGGCTGACTTGAGCTGTTGAAGTATTTCGCAACTAAATGCGAAAACCTAAACCATAAGCACTTTCATTTACATCGTTTATTTTCACGCGAAGGACGTGCCCGAGTTACCCGGGGACGGGAGTGGGTGTTGGCGTAACAATTAAGTCCGTCGACGCGTTGGCCGGCACCGATGCTGGCTCGCGAAGAATTGCGGCCATCCAGTCCAGTACATCGAAGGCGCGTGGCCCAGCATGGGATATGATGTCGCTGTTCACGATGTAAACCTTGCCGTTCTTGACAGCATCGAGGTTAGAGAGGGTCGGGTCTGACTTGACCTGTTGAATTGCCGTACTATTCATCCCACCGTTGCAGACAATTATCTGAGGGTTGAGAGCAATTATCGATTCCTTGCTCATGGTAGGATACCCAGTTAGGTTTGCCTGCGCCGCGATGTTTGTGCCCCCCGCAGCAGTGACAATACTATTCTCATAGGTGTCGTTGGCCGCCGTATATGCTGGGTTCCAGTAGACGAGATAGAGCATGCGCGGATGTGAAACAATCGGGAGGTTTTCCACGTTCACCATTCTTTGCGTCAAATTCGCAACAAGTGCACTGCTGTTTCCGGTACTACTAGTCACGTTGCCGATCAATGAGAGGTCGTTCAGTATGCCGGTAAGGCTGGTTGGGTTGAGGACGACCGTGGGTATCCCATCGGCAGCAAGCGTCGGGATCACGGAGGCGCTCAGGTTACTTGCAAAGACGATATCAGGATTGACGGAAATGATCTTCTCAACGCTAGGCGTGCTGAATCCGCCTACTTTTGTGATATTGAGAGCCGCTTGTGGATAGTCGCTATAGCTGTCGACGCCAACCACCTTGTTGCCCAGTCCGAGGGCGAACAAGTCTTCCGTAATGGAAGGAGCGAGTGAAATAATACGATGAGGTGTTTGAGCGATGGTGACGTTTCTTCCGGCATCATCGGTAACCGTGATGCCGCCCGATGGAGTTGTTTGGTTTGACGACTGTGTGCACCCCGCCCCCAACGTAGCGAGGAGTACAGCGCAAATGACGACGCACGCTGCTTTTTTTGGTGTTATGTTCATGCTAATACCCCAAAAACGACAAGAACGAATCTTGAGGCGAATTCGAGTACACGGAGGCTACAGTGTCCTGCGGTACGGGGCACGAGCCGGTGATAGGCAGACGGAAGTACCACGCCCCTCGCGAAATCGGCGCCCACTCGTGCGAGCATGCATCGGGAGGAGATGATGGATCCGCGCGTAGCTTGATTTTCACATCAACCGCGTCAAGCCCACGAAGGGGGTACAACCGCCCGCCATGCCGTTGTCGAAGCCGCCTCTAGATCCCATCGGTTAAGTGTACCTTATCCTATATCAATTTATCTTGATGATTATCAGTTTTACTTGATAAACCAACTTGATAGACCAAGAAGCAAGCGGCCATAAGCAGTGCTTTGATTACTCGCGGAGAACGCCAGACTTTGTTGTGTAGTTTGCGTACTCGTCGTTGCGTTCGTGCGACTAAATACTTTCATCCTTCTTTTGGACAAAACATACAGTTTTCAAGAAAGAGACAGAGCACCCATCTCGCGTTTATCACGGTTGAGGGGATATCGTTCGAAGATACACGCGTCAATAATAACAAGGCAATACGCGCAATGGGGGCTCGAAGCGTTGTACACACGTATTAAACGTGCAGACTTAGGTGAAGCGCTGTCCCACCGAAGCGTTTCGCCGCCGTACGAGTATGTCGCCACTGCGGGGCATCTTACTGCCATCATTGAGCGTATCGCACCTTCGTCGGTCGTGGCTATAGCGCTCGGAACCACGGGTCCCGACACCTTTGTTGATCGGATACGGACGCTCCAATTGGCCATACACGGCCATCCTCCGGCCGTTATTGATTGTGCTCAGGTGCCTCAAGAGGGGTTGGCGAAGCTGCACGGCCTCTTCTCGACACCGGCCGTCAAGGTAATGCACAACGGAAAGCTCGCGCTCAAGTTCCTCTATCAAGCCGGATTTGACCTCTCACGCCCCTATTTCGACACGATGCTTGCCTCGCAACTGCTTAAGGGCGGGCTGGAGGCAAAACACGATCTGAAAACCGTAGCACGAGCGTATCTTGACGAGCACACGCCGGAATCGTGCGGCAGTTTTCGAGCCGGGGCCCTCACCGAGCGGCAACTTCGATGTGCGGGGCAAACGGTCGGCGTGGTCTTGAGCCTCCATGCGACGTTATCGGAGCGTATCGAGAGTGCAGGCCTCACTGACTGCATGCGCTTAGAATGCAACTGCCTCCCCGCGGTTGCGGCAATGGAGCGCAACGGCATGCTCATGGATATGGGGCAGTGGCGGACGTTGCAGGACACCTATAACGAGTTGGAGGAGGACCTCGCGCACGAGGTGTGTCGTGAGCTGACGACGTCGGGACAGCGTACCCTCGGTGACGTCGCCGCCATCAATCTCGGCAGCCCCCAGCAGGTGAAGCACGCCTTCAGAAGCGCGGGCGTTCCCGTCCGCAACGTGCGAGAGGACGAGTTGCGTAAGTATGAGGAGCTCCACCCCGCAATACCCCATTATATTCGCTACAAGCACGTCTTAAAGCTCAAAAACGGCTTTTTGGATGCCCTCCCCCGGCACGTCCATCCGTTGACGGGGAGGATACATCCCACCTTTCTTCAGGTCGGCACGGTGAACGGGAGATTCGCATGCCGCAATCC
>CABDZB010000127.1_pt1 | contig 9085 bp, 7 predicted proteins | sample 3132081 | NCBI WGS metagenome assembly CABDZB01 (sample SAMEA5534339, study PRJEB31848) | metagenome | biome: tundra; feature: field; material: soil | place: USA | collected 2013-05 | depth 0.45 m | reverse complement strand
CGTCGTGGACGACATAGAGAGGGCAGTAAACGACGCACTACGGGTAGTCGGCGTCGCGATAGAAGATGAGAAACTTGTTGCCGGAGGCGGCGCAACTGAAGTCGAACTGGCACTAAAGCTCAGAGACTACGCCTCTACAGTAGGCGGCCGGGAGCAACTCGCCATCAATGCATTCGCTGACGCTTTGGAAGTCATTCCAAAGACCCTAGCGGAAAATGCTGGTCTTGATACCATCGACACGCTCGTTGAACTAAGGTCAAAACACGAACAAGGAATGACGACTGCTGGACTAAATGTCTTTACGGGTGATGCAATCGATATGGTCGAAGCAGGCGTTGTTGAGCCACTTAGGACAAAAACTCAAGCAATCGGCTCTGCGTCAGAATCTGCGATAATGATTCTCAGAATTGATGATGTCATAGCGGCCAGTAAGCTTTCAGCTCCACCGATGCCTGAGGGTGGCATGGGTGGCATGGGTGGCATGGGTGGCATGGGTGGCATGGGTGGCATGCCGCCAATGTGATGCGGCCATCCGTCCCTTTTTTTGTACGCGACCGGATTTTGACTGCGCTGAGCGTGTTGCGTAGCTTTAAATAGGTGCGACGAGAGAGAAATATATAGGAGTTCGAAATGATTCAAGTAACTGAAACAGCAGCAAGAGAGTTGAAAGACCTTCTCGTAAAAGAAGGCAAGTCCGAATATGGTTTGAGGATATCATATGGCGGCATGGGCTGCGGCGGCCCGCAGTATACGATATCCCTTGACGAAAACCCCACCAAAGGGGAAGATGTGCAAGAATCAAACGGCGTCAAAGTGTTCGTGGAAAAGAACGTAGAGATGGCACTCGATGGTGCAGAGATTGATTTTGTCGATGACCCAATGTTCGGGAAAGGATTTACTATCAAGCACCCGAGCCTCACCGGATGCGGGTCGTGCGGTGGAGGGTGCGGCTAGTTAATTGAGCCTCCAGAATTTTTTTTGATTTAGAAGCCCGTGCAAGCCGCTGGTTGATCCCCTCCCCGCGTTTTTTCCGAGGTCCATAGACTCCAGCAAGAGCGCTAGCTCAGTTTTTGCTACAGAAAAAGTAAAGTCACAGCAGGACTAACGCAAATCTATATGATAGGCATGATCCTTTGTGGGGGGTATGGCAAGCGACTCAAACCGTATACTGAGGACATACCCAAGCCACTCATAGACATCACGGATGACTACACAATTCTCGACCGACAGCTCTACGATATGGCCAATAGCGATATTGAGAGCGTGATACTGCTAACGGGGTACTTGAGCGAGCTGATAGAACAGAGATATGGGAACAGCTATCGTGGCGTGGAAATTCAGTATTCCGTTGAAGAAAAACCGTTAGGCACCCTCAATGCAATCAAACTTGGAATTGAGCTGCTGAAAGATAAAGAAACAGTGTTGATCCGCAACGGCGATGTAGTTTCCGACATAAATCTGAAGAAGATGATGAAAAAGTACAGCGTCAGCGATTTCAAAGCTATGATGTTTGTCACAAAAATGCGCAGCCCTTATGGCATTGTAGAACTGGGAGAGGACCACATCCGCTCTTTCAAGGAGAAGCCGCTCCTCGAGTATTACATAAACGGAGGGATATATCTCCTCGACTCTGACATTCCATTTAGCAATTTTGAAAAGGGCGAAATAGAAAAGACTGTTTTTCCTGTCCTAGCAGACACCAATCAACTCGGATATTACAAGGAAAACACGTTTTGGATGTCGATAGATACGACCAAGGATCTCGAAGAAATAAAAAAGGAGTACGCAAACAGAAGTGACAAACCGTGGGGTTATGAAAAGGTTCTCATCAGCACCGAGAATTACCTCACAAAAGAGATATACATAAAAGAAGGCTATACGACCTCGTATCACTATCACAAAGAAAAAGAAGAGTCAATCTACATGCTCGAAGGCTCTTGCTACGTCCAGTTTGAGCACAAAAAGGAGTTCTTCGGAAGAAACGATACAATGGATATTCCGCAGGGGGCTTTGCACAAAATCGTGGCCACAGAAAACTCTCTTATGCACAGTGTCTCAACACCATTTGGCGACGATATCGTGCGAGTGGAAGATTACTATCCTGCCCGCTAATTAACGTGCCGTCACTTTTCACTAATGCTAAGTTAACAGCTTGCATCTTTGTTTGCTCGAGCCTTTCTGGATTTCCAGGAACTACAGGGAATAAGAGTCCAGCACTCCGTGCTACCCGTAGCTAACACGTTTATATTCGGTAGTCGACACATTTTTTTATGAAAGTGGGATTCACGGCGCTTGCTTTATTTGACGCGCCTTTTGATAGGATCATGCAAAGAGCCTTTGAAGACAGGTTTGATGTGATCGAGGTGCTGTGCGAGGGACCCTACCTGCCGCGACACGCCTTAAGAAATGTCTCTCAATTTGAAATTGCATCGCAGTACGATATTGAACTAACACTTCATTCGCCTACCGTGGATCTCAATCCCGCCAGTGTCAACGTCGGAATACGTGAGGAAACTACGAAACAACTCACCGAGACGGTGGATCTTGCAGCAGCTATAAACGCTTCGACGATCACGACCCACCCAGGTTACGTAAAGAGAATAAATGACAGACTGACGAGGCGATCGCTCGATCTAGCTCTGCATAGCCTTGAAAAGTGGGCAAACTACGCCGCCGACGTTGGAATAGTGCCTGCCATTGAGAATATGCCCCGTAACGCGAAGTACTTCTGCACCGAGGTTATGCAACACAAGCTTTTTATCGAAACGTGCGGCACGTCTGCAACAATCGACGTTGGACACGCACACACGAACAACGCCGTAACAGACTTTCTACAGGCAGGTTTTCCCGTGACTTACTATCACTTGAATGATAACGACGGCGAACGTGATCTGCATCTTCCAATCGGTGAAGGAACCATCGACTGGACTCAGTTAAAAGGGATACACAAAGCGATAATTGAAGTTAACGACTACACAGCTGTAAAGGCAAGTCGTGACTTTCTAGCTCGAGATACCTAGAGCACCGAACGACGGCCCTGGGGATAAAAGTGGCACATACGCATTTTGCTGCCAAGAACTTCTAAAAAATGCACTTAGTGCTGCCCACTAAGGAGGCGTGTTTTATTGACCATGTTTCGCCAATGTTGCCCCTTCCAGAATATTCTGCTGCATTGGCTACATTTATAAAAGCGAGCGTACCTCTGAACGAATTTCTCAATATCGACGCCCTTCGCGCGCAGCTTATTGATCTCATGAGACCGCAAGATTTCCTCGCTTGACACCAGTTCAAGCATGCCGTTACAAACGCTGCATCGAACAGTTTCGGGTTCTTCGGGGAAGACCAAGCCATAATGGTTTCGTACTTGGTTCAATTGGCGGAGCACGTCTCCATCTTGAACGAGAAGTGACGGGATGCCACACTTTTGCCTTGCGCGGGTATAAAGCTGTGTATCCCTGGTAAGCAATGCCCGCTTCTCGGATCCTGAAAGCTCGAGCATCAAAGTGTCCTCCTCGGCATTTGACAAGCCATCGAAGGAATTCGCGCTTAAAGTATCGTAACCCAGAATTCTGAGCCAAGAAGAGAGGCGCCCTAGCATTCGATCTGCTAAGAACTTCATGTGCTCCACGTCACTACTTGAATGACGTATCGCTGACGGAATTTTTGGATAGATAAGCCTCCCACAGAGCTCTTTTTCGCTTGAAGGTGGAATAGCTTACGCCAAGCTCGTCGGCAAGATCCTTTGAACTCTTTCTCGCAGACTTGGGCGCCGAAAGCCACTGCAAAAACTTGTCGCGATCGAAGGTGATTTTCACGTCGCGCTCAGTCAAAAGGCCTAGCAAGACGCGTGCTCCTTGAATCTTTCTCTTGTCTATTCCAACACGTTTTCCAATTTCAGCGTCGCTTGGATAACCCTCGTAAAAAAAATCCAGGTCACCCGATGCCATTATATCTTTATACTCCCGTTCAATTTGAAGCAGTTGCTTTGGAGTCAATAGAATATGACTCTTCTCAAGAAGCAAGGCTTTCTTTTCAAGGTCATCATGAGTGTCGCTCCGAGAATCGATTGCTTGCTCTATTGCCCTAGGCGGGCCCTCTTGTAGGTTGCTTTTGGGGATGGTGATCGGAGGAAATCGGTTCAAAAAACGGTTTTTTGACGGTTCGACGACAAGACCTTCTTTTGCTAATTGCTGAATCACCCCGATAACGCTTTCAGGATAGATTCCAAGAGATTCGCTGTAGCTTACGATGTCATCTATATGAACACCTTTCAGCCTGCTTGACGGGCTCAATGAATTGATGATGTGCATGATAGTCTTTCGCGCTTGCATTAACTCTGTACCTTGCATCGGATTGGACGTGGTGCTCAACTTAAAAACTCCGTTTCGCTATGGAGATGTTCAAATCTTTGGTATAGATAAGTAACTGAACACCGAGGAATTTATATTTTTTTAGAGCTGCAATGGCCGCGAGCGGCTGACATGCCAAAAACCGACGGTATGGTCCAGTCTTTAGGGTCGCAAGAGCAAATGAAAGCGACTCGACAATCTTTATTACCGAGCGCGGGATAGAACTTATCTTAGCAATGTCCGTCTTCTAGCGTGAAAAAGAAACACTCGAAAAGCTAACTCAGAGGTAAGACCATTCGTGAACGAGAATGAAGGGCAAGCGTCAAGGGCAAATTCGCAGCTCGATTTCAACTTTGTTGCGATGGAGAAAACCATCCTCAAAGAATGGGATGACGGCGACATCATCAGCAAAAGCATAAACGCAAACAAAGGAGCGGAACTGTTCCGATTTATCGAAGGGCCGCCTACCGCAAACGGTTCACCGGGGGTTCACCATGTGTACGCGCGCGTTATTAAAGACCTGTTTCTCCGCTACAAGAGCATGCAAGGCTACTACGTCCCCCGAGTGAGCGGATGGGATTGTCACGGACTCCCAGTCGAGATTTCTGTAGAAAAAGAACTTCAATTTCAGGATAAAGCGGGCATCGAAAAGTACGGAATTGAACGATTCAACAACGTCTGTCGAAGTTCAGTATTTAGTCACATCGATGAGTGGGCAGAAGTGACCAAGCGAGTAGGCTTCTTCATTGATCTTACCAAGCCGTATACGACCATGGACCCCCACTACATCGAATCAGTATGGTGGTCGCTTAAGCGGCTTTGGGAGCGAGATCTTATCTATGAAGGACATTATGTCGTTCCCTACTGTCCCCGCTGTGGTACTGCACTTAGTACACACGAGGTGGCCCAAGGGTACGAAACCATAACTGAAGAAGCAGCTTTTGTGAAGTTTCCTTTGTCGGGCCAACGCGAAACCTATTTTTTGGCTTGGACCACAACGCCGTGGACGTTACTCTCAAACGTCGCGCTTGCTGTCAACCCTAACATTTTGTATGTTAAGGTGAAGGTGAAAAATCAGTTTCTCATTTTCGCAAAAGAGTTGCTACAAGCGGTGCTAAGCGATGAGCTGCATTTCACCATCGTAGCTGAGTTTCAAGGAAATGAGCTCAATGGCACACGATATGTGCCTCTATTTGGTGACAGGCAGCCAACCGTCGTGCTCGCTGAGTTTGTTAGCACCGCTGAGGGCACGGGCATTGTTCATATCGCTCCAGCGTTCGGAGAAGACGATTTTAACGTAGCAAAGGCCGAAGGCCTTCCTCTCGTGCAGCTCGTCAAACCCGATGGTCGCTTTGACGATCACCTGCCGTTAGTCGGTGGATTGTTCTTCACCGATGCGAATGCTGTAATAGTGAAGAGCCTTGCAAGTCGGGGCTTACTGTACAAACGCGAGATGTACGAACATAGCTATCCGTTCTGTTGGCGTTGCGAGGCGCCGCTCATGTACTATGCGCGAAGGGCGTGGTTTATTCGCATGAGCTCTTTGCGCGAGGCACTCGTGCGCAACAATGAGATGGTCCAGTGGCATCCGAAAACGGTGAAACACGGACGCTTCGGAAACTTCATTGAAAATGCACGGGATTGGGCGCTAAGTAGGGAACGCTACTGGGGTACTCCACTGCCTATATGGAAATGCCGCAACAATCACGTAGTGTTCATCGGCAGCATCGATGAGCTGAAGCAGCGAATCGGTGATGACGCCACCCTAAGCGACATCCATAAGCCGTATATCGATCGCATTGTCTTTCCTTGCGACGAATGCGCTGAGATAATGCACCGCATTCCCGACGTAATTGACTGCTGGTACGATTCGGGCTGCGCCCCGTTCGCATCATTGCACTATCCGTTCGAGCGAAGTGACGACTTCAAGCTGCCGGTAGATTTCATAGCCGAAGGTGTTGATCAGACGCGCGGCTGGTTTTATAGCCTACACGCAATAGCGAGCGCCGTGTTCGGATCGAATGCGTATAGCACCGTAATAAGCCTGGGGCACATCGTGGACGAACAGGGGAGAAAGATGTCAAAAAGCAAGGGTAATGCGGTTGATCCTTGGCAAATCCTGAACAACGAAGGGGCCGATAGCCTCCGATGGTACCTTTTCAGCTCTGGCAATCCGGGAACCCCTAAGCGGTTCTATGAAGACGCAATCGTTGAGTCTCAGCGTAAGACGATATCCACGCTTTGGCACATACTCTCCTTTTTCACGACGTATGCTGAGATAGACCGGTACGACGTCACGTGGCAGCTTGCGGACGAGCACAGAAACGTGATCGACAGGTGGCTGCTCTCCCGGCTAAATGGTTTGGTGTCGGACGTGGTCGAGTACATGGACCGTTACGACTATTATTTAGCGACCTTAGCGATCGACTCATTCATCGGCGAGCTAAGCAACTGGTTTGTCAGAACATCTAGGAGACGTTTCTGGAAGAACGAAAAGGATCTAGACAAAATATCCGCTTATGTCTCTCTTTTTGAGACTCTATGGACGTTAAGTACACTGATCGCCCCGTTCGCGCCATTTATTTCTGAGTACATGCACAAAACCCTCGCTCGATATGCTCCAGAGGCAAGAGAGAGTGTTCACCTCGAAACGTATCCTGCCCTGCGACCCGATCGTCTACTTCCCGAGGCTGAACGCGATATGGATTATGCTAAGCGAATCGTTGAAGCAGGAAGAGCCGCGCGGTCATCAGCACACATTAAAACGCGCCAGCCGCTCACGAGAATTATTTGCGTAGGACCAGAACTCGAGAGTACCGAACTCCAGACTATCATCAAAAATGAGCTTAACGTGAAGGCAATTGATTTTGAAAAAGGCGACGACAAGTTTATCGAGTACGAAATTGGCTTAAACTTCGCCAGCGTCGGACCGAAATATAAAGATCTAGCCCCCAAAATAAAACAAGTTCTTAGCACGTTAACGCCTCAGGCTGTGCTCGAGAAAATGAATGACTGCATCGAATTTGAAATCGGACAAACGCCTATTAGCTTATCGAAAGACGATCTGACGGTTTCAGAAAAAGTAAGGGGTGGCTTTATTAAAAGCGAAGACAGCGGCCTAGTCGTTTTTTTGGACACCGAAATAACAGCCGAACTGCGGAAAGAATCACTAGCTCGAGAAGTCGTCAGGAGGATACAGGTGATGCGAAAGGAACTGGATCTGCCGTATGCCGCACAAATTAGGGTGGGGTACCAAGGCCCTGCAGAAGTCTCCCAGGCGATTCGAACGTTTAATGCGTATCTCAAAGATGAGACGCTGTCGAAATCTGTAGTAAAAGGAGATCTTAAAAACGCGAGACTGCGGAAAGAGTGGATGATCGACGGCCATCGAGTGGTGATCTCAATAGCGGAATAGCGCATGAACCTGAAAGAATGGCGGCCTTTCTACTTGGAAATAGTGCGCGAGTTCGGATTTGACCGCGCCCAAGACGAGCGCTCCGCCCAGCTTCTATCACACTTATTGGCTATAAAAACAGGCTATAACTCAACCCTGGCAAAATTGAGCCGCCTCGTCAAAGGATGTGACGTCCTCGTCTGCGGGAAAGCTCCGATACTGATTCGTGACATTAAAAGCGGCAAAATTGAGGGACAAGAGACGATCATTGCCGCCGATGGTGCAACCTCGGTGCTCTTGTCGCAGGGGGTCATCCCCCACATAGTCGTTTCTGATCTCGACGGGAACATTAGTGATCTCAAGCGGGCAAATGCGATGTGCGCCATAATGGTCGTTCACGCACACGGTGACAACATGAATGCAATCGAAGCGTACGTTCCGTCGCTGAGCGCGGTGCTTGGTACAGCCCAAACACAGCCTGAGCCGCTCTTACTCAACGTAGGTGGTTTTACTGACGGAGACCGGGCGGTCTTCTTGGCGAAAGAGTACGGCGCCCGCACGATCAGCGCGATTGGATTTGATTTTTCTGACATCAGCGTTACGCCGCGAAAGATGCAAAAGTTGCAATGGGCCAAGCGCTTGCTCGAACAGGCGGAAGTGAACTTCAAATGAGCTTATCAATCGCTCTCGCCGGCAAGCCCAATACGGGCAAGTCAACCTTCTTCAAAGCTGCCACACTTGTGGATGTGGAAATTGCAAATTACCCGTTCACGACTATCAGCGCTAACCGCGGGGTGTCGCATGTGCACGTTCCGTGCCCTTGCGCTCAGCGCAGCGCCCGGTGCGGTCATTGTGTTGATGGAATCCGATTTGTCCCTATTGAGCTGGTTGACGTAGCAGGCCTGGTTCCCGAGGCTCACAAGGGACGAGGGCTCGGCAACGCTTTTTTAGATAATTTACGGCAGTCAGAAGCGATTATAAACGTGATTGACGCATCTGGTGGCACCGATATAGAGGGCAATGTGCTCGGCACAGCGTCGCACGACCCGGTGGAGGACGTAACCCTACTTGAAAGTGAGATCGCTCTGTGGATTGCAGGCATCATTGAAAAGAATTGGCACAGACTCGCAAAGAAAGCGCAGCTAGAGCGCAACGTGGCGCACGTCATCGCGACTCAGTTAGCAGGGCTCAACATAGGCGAGAACCAAGTAAAAACTGCCGCGTTGAAGCTTGAGCTGTTCGAGCGACCCGCGGATAATTGGGAAAGCGAAGACATAGTCAACTTATCACAGGAACTGAGGAGGATAGCGAAGCCGATCATCATAGCGGCAAACAAAAGAGA
>CABDZB010000116.1_pt1 | contig 10091 bp, 9 predicted proteins | sample 3132081 | NCBI WGS metagenome assembly CABDZB01 (sample SAMEA5534339, study PRJEB31848) | metagenome | biome: tundra; feature: field; material: soil | place: USA | collected 2013-05 | depth 0.45 m | reverse complement strand
TCGAATAGGTGAGCTAACTCATGATTCATGACATATCCAGCCAGTGTGTCTGGTAGCGCGATCAATTGCCACGTGAAAACTAAATCACCGTTCTTCGTACAGTAGCCCCATCGCTTTGTATTTTTGACGGAGACGTTCCCTAAGCTGACACCAAACCGCGTTGCGTAAACGGGCAATTTGCTCGTTAGAAGCTCTAAGGTTGCTTTTCTCATCCATTCTTTCAACAACGAAAGCGGCTCTTTCGTTCCGTTCACGGGTATAACGATTTTATCATTCTTTATCGCAATCTCATCTCCCTCTTTGCTGGATGAGACCGCGCTTATCTCAAGATACCGTCCCTTATGCATGATAGAACCGGCATCAAAAACACACCGCCTGCTCGATAATTCACCATATTTTCGTTCGATCCAGGCCTGCTTCTTCTTCAGAACGCTCTGTGCATCGACTCGAGTATTTGGTGGAATAACGACTTCCAGTTGCAGATCCTGTGTAAATCTGAGGTGAACGTACTTGGGGCTCTTTCCTACTTCCACGTGGTACGGAATCTCTGTATCCCCTACTTTCACAGTTACCACCGTACTCACCTACGGATTGTATCTGACGATGAAATTCATCAATTCCTCACTCAACGAGGTGAGCTGTTTCGTGTCAAGATCGCCTGCAAACTTCTGGAAGCACGTGTCACACAGCGTTTGCTCTACTTCCGTCTCCGTCTTCACCTTTCTCCACCAGCCGGGGAAGAGCATTGTCTTGATCTCCCGGTCCTGCTCCTTGACGAATGCGGTGAGGTCGCTGTCGCTTCGGTTGCTCAAGTACTTCTTGCCGACATTCAAAAGCGCATACTCCTCCTTCGAGATCCCCAATTTGTGCGCCCTCTCGTCAATCTCAACGATCTCCTTAACGAGACTCTCCAGCTTTTCCACAGCTGTGGCAAAACTCAGCGTCTTCGACGTAAGCGGCACCGCACTGCAGAACGGAACTTTTTCTCTGGTTGATGGGGGGTGATCTCGAGTTTGTTGCTACAGTTATGACAGAACTTAGCCTCTTGAACATACGCAACGCCACACGCTGGACAGATGTTCCTATCTTGATCCAAAGCAATTTCGACGTCGCGTAAGCTGTCGTCCAGTGCCGCACCGCACCTCGCACAGAACTTAGCATCATCGCTGACTTGTTCACTACACGAAGGACAGATTTTGGAAGTCATCCGATATCAGCCCGAATTTTTGTCCTAAGAACTAGTATGATGGCGTTCACAAGATAAAAAGTTCTCTTCTCGTCTCTTTGCCGCACGATTTCCTGACCAACGTTGTTATGGCAGTCGAAAAAAGAGAAGCAATACCGGCCCCGATTGCTGAGATTCGGAGCCTAAAACACCGTTAGAGAAGCCATTCAGCGAGCACGTCGCTAAACTAAACACGTAAAATTTTCACCGCACAAAGCGCAAAATTGCGTTTCGAAATCGGCTTCCAGCAAAAAAAGAAATTTCGCGTAGTTAAGCGCGGGCTGCGCCGAGTCACAGAGGCTCTCACAAAAGTGTTCGACGGACTCGAACGGCCAGTTCTGTCTCAATTTGCTTTGCATACAAATCGAGTACATTTTAACCGTTTTTTTTCAGATTTATTCTGCTGCTGCTAATCATTTTGCGAAGCGCCGCACTGAGCAGAGAGTAACAAAGGGCGGCTCCTAGCTGCAGCGTAGTCAAACGTTTTGTCGCCAAGTAGGCGTATGATAAGCTCGCAAGCGCTCGGTTCTTTCTGCATTTCTTTTCCCTGACCAGCTTTTTGCTCGCGTAGCCGAGATGTTCGGGAAGCATGCTTGCGCTCCTGTGTAATTTTCCGCCTGTGCCGCTAATGGCCACCCTGAAGGGGAGCCCACCGCGAAAACCCCATCTTCTCATGCGCTCAGCGATGAATTCGCCGTTAGCTGTAATCATCAGATCTGGATTTCCAGGCGCGAATTTGTAAGGATCGTCGAAATTACGCGCATAGACTGCCTCATCAGAAAAGGGCGCTGCTCTATCTTTAGGAAACTGGAAACTCGAGCCGGGCGTTTGAAAGAGTTTTATATGCAAAATATAAAATTGAAAAGGAGACGAAGGTCATCTCGCATCAGTTGTTCTCCTTCCTTCCGCGAAGCAGACCTTCAGGGAGTGGTATCAAACTACTTGCCTATAAGGTTTGCTTCTTTTGCAGGCGCGGACGAGTAGACGTTTCTCCTCTAGCTGCGCGTCCGTTCGGGGGCTGAAGAAGAAGGAATGGAAAACGAAAAGTTGAACGTAGTGCGCGTTAGGCGGCGGTTCGTCGATAGCGCACTCATAGACTGTGGACGGGCAGCCGGCGAATGCGCCGCCGCCTCTTACTTTTCATCCATATTGTTGCCACCTCCTTGACTTTCTTTCTTGGTGATCTGTTTGCACTGCTATGTCGAGATTCGTTTTAGAGGGGAGGTGTTTGACCGCTGCAGGGCATTGCGAACGAATACAAGCTGTAATTGGGTGCTTTGCGCGTCATTTATGCTTAGTCGCGGAACCCGAATCATAATGGTTAGGTGGGCAGCGCCGACTTTGCACGTACTATGCTAGCCGCTGAACATTACCCATATCTTCATCCTGATTTTGTGATGCCAAACCACGAGCTGTTCGAGACTCATAGCAGCAAAATCTCGCTCCACCGCGCAAAAGCCGACTACTGCTACCCAACGATACGGCTGCCCTATAAGTTCTCAAAGCTTGCAGGACTGCGAACGCGCATCTATCAGACAGTGCACGATGGAGCGCTTGCATTCCTTGTTGTTGTTTCCAGCGCACCCACAGAAAATGCGTCGAAAAGGCCCGAATCCCCCGTCTTCACGTGGCCGAGGTCGCTGTGTCGAAATTGGGCATGCTCCGACAGTAGACGCCGTACAGCGGGCTCTCGCTTCCCTCAAACTCCTGAAGACGCGCTGTCAGTTTTCTGGTAAACGTCCAGCGTTTTTTGATCAAAGCAAGCCACCACGATTTTTTCCAACTCCAGATATTCCTGTATGGCCAATTTAATTTCGCGCAGAGCAATCCAGCTGGCCTTTTCGAGGGGATACCCATACGCGCCCGTGCTGATAGAAGGAAAAGCCAGGGATTTCAAATGATGTTGGTGCGCTAGCGCGAAACAGCTTCGATAACAGCCAGCCAGCAATTCCGGCTCATTGTGGCTGCCGCCACGCCAGATGGGTCCAACAGTATGAATCACAAAACGCGCCGGCAAACGATACCCTTTCGTGATCTTCGCCTCTCCGGTTGGACACCCTCTCAAGGTCGCACATTCTTCAAGCAATTGCGGTCCAGCCTGGCGATGAATCGCCCCGTCAACCCCGCCTCCGCCCAACAAACTGTTATTGGCGGCATTGACGGTGGCGTCCACCGACAAAGTCGCAATATCCACTTTAATGATCTCCAATTTTGCGGACATTTGCTCCTCCTGAAAGTCTAAAGTATTGTCTTCAAACAACTGGCACCCGTTTCACGATCCCTCATAAGCCCAGCCATACTCGTACCGTTGGTGCAGCTGCGTGTATAGCCTTGATGAGCCTCTCATCGCCTCTGAAGACAACCTATATCTATTGCTTAGCTTCCGTACTTTAATTAGTGATGACGGGCGACGACGAGGTCTTAACGCGTTTGATCGGCTTCGGACTCAGCGAAAAAGAAGCGCAGCTCTATCTACATTTGCTCAGGTATGGCCCAAAGACCCCTTCTCCTATCGCCAAATCGCTCAAGACGTATCGCGAGGACGTGCGCCGGACGCTCAGCGGTCTGATTGACAAGGGCATGGTGCGCCCCGGCGATAGTAAGCCCTTATTGGAGGTAAGTGATATGCGAAATAATGAGCCGGAAGGGGAACCGGAACCGTGCCTATATTGCGGTAAACCGGCGGTATGTGTAGTATTTGAGCATTTTTCCGTTTGCGCGGCGTGTTATGATGAGGTAGAAGACGATCGCATCTTTGAGAACGCCCAGCGAGAATATGACGCAATGGTGATTAGATGGCGATCGGAATGTTAGCCCTTTAAAAGAACGTAGATAACGAGAGTGAAAAAAAGAAAGGAGCAACCTAAAAGGCAATACATAGGACATTGCCTCATTATGGCTCCAACTATTGCTTCTGGACAATTGAGTCGTAGCCTGTATTAGGCTCCGGCTATTGTGAGACAGAAGAAGAGACTTAAGCTCGGCGATTTGGGATTCGAGCGCTGAAAGGTGAGAACCAAATGTAGCTTCGGCCTCTATAGGGCTAGATTTGTCTACTGTTTGTCTAACAATATGAAAACAAGTTCGCCTTCTTGTTCCGTTTGGTAGATCCGCGCTTTTCTTCCTGCGAGAACCTTGTAATCCGTGGGAGGCGGATGATGGGATACGCATGCGAGGGCGTTGAGCTTTGTAGGCATTACAGACGTTATAATGGGGTGGCGTGTACCTTTAGCCTTTCTGCTACAAGTTTTTGTAATAGCTCACTAAAGTAACGGCCGTAGCACAACGCCTGTAATATCGCCCATCACCAAGTAACCGGCAACTCATGGCAGAAAAACAACTTGTCTCGACAATAAAATATGTAGCCGCTTCAAAACCGGTATTTTTTCTGTCCGAGGTTCTTCCTTACCTTGATAAACCTTTGGCGGTGCACGAGCTGTTCTGCATCATTTCACCGAAACTTCCGGCTCTCGGACTCATGGCAAAAAAAATCGAAGGGGATTTTGAGATTTCCCGGATTCCCCCGGCACAGCCATACCTTCTGAACCAGGAGGAGAGTAAACGGCAGGATGCATTTTTTACTGAAAGAAGCACCCCTCACGTCCTTGCGCAGAGTATTGAACAGTACATTACAAAAAAGGCAGGAAGAGAATGGAATGATCCGGTCATCATCGAAAGGCTCCGCCGGGCAATTGTGGCCCAGAAAGACGATTACTGGAAACCCGCACAGAAACGGTCATTACAGTACACCAAAGGTTATAGTGTACTCGGATATCTCGCCTACCACTTCCCTGTCTATTTTATGCAGACAGAGTACCTGCTCATGATGCTCGCACGCGATGGGCTGCTGAAAAAAAGTATGAATATCCTTGACATCGGAACCGGGCCCGGGGTTGTCCCGCTTGCCATTGCAGATTTCTACTCACGGCTTGATGACGCACGCGCGACCGTCTGGTCTCTGGAGAGATCCGAAGAACATATCGAGGCGTTCACCTATCTGCGCAATGCATGTGTCCCCCCTGGGGGCAGGGTTTCCGTCAAGCCTCCCGTTAAAACTGATATCAGGACTATTGACCGCGTTGCACTTCCGGATACGTTCGATCTGTTAATCTTCTCCAATGTCCTCAATGAGCTCGTTGATCCCACTACCGATGTCCAAGCTGATATTGTCACACAGCTCTCTGAACGGCTCGCTCCCGATGGTTCGATCCTGATTGTCGAACCTGCGGATGAAGAGAACGCGATCCGGATGCGTACTCTTACCATCACGCTCCTGAAAAAAGGGCTCTCCATGTTTGGCCCATGTTCATTCCTCTGGGGTTCGACCTGCACCGCTCCGCGCTGCTGGAGTTTTGAGACCGCACCGGCAATCAGACTTCCCCGGCTGATGGAGACACTCGCCTATTGCAAAGATTCATACCGGTACGTGAATACCGATATCAAGTACAGTTATGCGATCCTGCGCACGGATACACTGAAACGGAAATCGTACCACCTGTCTGCCGGATCCAGATTCCTCCGGTTTTCCAAACTGCACCTGCATGTCGGAAAACGGATCAATGTCGCCGGCATAAAGATGTCCGCCGAACTCGGGGACGCCCGATCCCATGTTTTCAAGCTGTGTGACGGGACTGCAAAGATACCAGTATACGCCGTCCTGCCTTCGTATCATATCACTCCGGAAAATGACCTGATCACATCAGCACCCTATGGATCAATTCTTGAACTGCGGAATGTCCTGGTGCGGTATAACAGGCAGCACGACGCATATAATCTGCTGGTGAACCGGAATACTCATATCAATATAGAAAATGCCTTAAAAAATTAAAACTGGTTGAGAAATATACACAACAAAAATCCCTATGGTGAGCTCTTTATCCTGTAGTACAACTCTATCTCTTTACCATGCACACAAGGGTTTTGTGCTTTGCTCACAAAAAATAAGGACAGGTCCCGGAGTTGTGCTCTTGCGCGATTTTGGAGCAGACACATCTCAAAGGGTTGAGAGATTTGGACTTAACCAAACCTGCGAACGAGTGGAAGAAAAATTAGATACTGTTCAGTTGCCGCCGGTTGCTCCCTGTTTAACGCCATTTTCGCCTACCTCCGCACTCAGTATAGCCTGCACCTTTTCTTCATACCAGACCTTTGAGCGCATTTAAAGTTAATCTGTAACTACGGGTAATTTTGCGCAAAAAAGACCCAGTTTAGTTGCCTAGCTGAGTATTTTGCCAATACTTTATATACACGTCATAAACGCTCTCTGGCAACGGATGCCGGTAATTGCTCCACTCGATGCCGCGCACGCCATGCGTATGAATGTAGGCACGATTAGATTCATTCCACCCCACTATGTCGCCGTGCTCTCAGCGAACTTTCGTAGATCTGACGTGACAAAGTGGCTATAGCATCTTGCTAAGGGAATCCGCCGCTTCTGCAGCCACTTGCGGAAGCTTTCCAAGATAAACATCGATTCGGCGCCTTCTCTGCCATCGCACAGACCCCCCCCTTACGCCAGCAAGCTGTGGATGCAGCGGAACATAATGCTCCATTCTGATCTTGTCTTGCGAAGGTTCAACGCGAAGCACGGGTTTGGAGGCCCGTAAAGCCTCGCGAACTTGACCAACGGTTAGCTTCATCATCGTTGCCATGCTCCGCTGGCCAGTGAGCGCGCCAAAAACTGTGAATGCTGTGTACTGCTCAGCTCTCGATTTGCTGATGCTTCCACGGCACTCTGCGCGACGTATATGGTCAAGGATACGTTCTATGTCTTCTTTAGTGACAATCCGGTTTGTGATATGCTTTCTTACCTTAATACGCCAAGGCCTTTCGAGGAACAGCTCAAATGAACGATATCGGGTGTCAAGATGTGTCTTGGCCAAGTGCTTCAGAAACGCCGCCGCGAACGTCAAGACCTTGCTCTTAGAGTCTTCGCAGTTGTACTTCGCAAGCGTCTTTTCGCGCAAGTCGCTTAGCGTTGCCGAGCTGATTGTTCCGGATGTAGAGAGCCAGAGTGCCCTCGAAGCCCTGTTAATCCAGTCAGCAGATTTGCGTGTAAGCTCCGTTTTCCGATACTCTGTGTAGCTTACGAGTTCATCATGGTCGAATTGAAGTTCGAGACTTGCCAGACCCCTCTCACGCACCTTTTGAACTCTACCCTGTGGGTGTTCGGCGGTAAGTTCCAAAAATAAGCCATTTTTGCGGTCTGTTTGTCGATAAGACGCACCAAGATCCTCCCCACTAGACGCGCACAGATCCCCCTTCGATTCTTTGCCGTCATGCGATTGGCTTTCTTTCACTAGCCGGCAATCAGTACTAAAGAAGCTCACCAAGGGCTCCAATTTCGAAAAGGAGCCTTCACACGGCGGAGGTCGCCGGTTCAAATCCGGCCGAGTCTATGGTCTCTGCAGCTTTTTTGGTGACTTAGAAAAATAGCCAGACTTTTCAGTCTTGTAAGTGCCATCAGAAACTGTCTAAGCCCCGACTGGAGTAGGCGTTAGTGGGGCACAGCGAGCTAGAAGCTATGGAACGTGGCGACAGGCACACTCTGCGTGTTAGGCCGAATCATGTCTGGTGTGCGGGACTCGGACGAGTAATCACTATCACCCACTGTTAATGAGTGAGCAAGAGACCTATCTCGGCCACGACGGCGATAAAGATGGCAAGGATGAGCCACCCCTGCCAGGTTTTGGGACTAGCCCGTAGCCGATCCGCTTGGGCCCAAACCACGGTTGCTTGGGCCTTGGCTCCTCGCTCACGTGCTACCTCTTTTCATTGTTGTACTAATCGCCTTGGCTTGCGGACTCGATCACATGTGATTCAATCTCGAGGAGGCCATAATAATCTTGACGCGCTGTTCAGACTCTAAATCGACGATACAACGTGAAGCGATGCAGCGGCTGATGTTGACGGCCCATATTGCGCGTTACCCGCAAAGCTCGCTGTGAGTGAGTGCGTTCCGACTGATAGTCCCGGAAGTGTGAATACAAAGCCATTGCCGCCGTTGGAGGTGACTGCTTGTCCGACATAGCTGCCGTCAACGTACACGTTCACTGGAAGCCCATTGGCGACATTTCCCCCTCCTTGTGCACCCATACTCAGTGTTACAGCCGGGGCAATTATAAGCACAGCTACTACAAGCAGCCAGAAGCCTATGATTAAAAATAGTCCTAGAAATAGCCCCTGGACAAAAGACTCCCTTATTTTATCACCCCGACCTCAGATGCCGCCGCTCCGGCGCTACGACGTGCCGCTTGGATTCTCATCCAGCGCACACGTGACGATCACCCCCCCATGTTGAGCCTACGTTTGGTGTTGTGCGTAGCCCCCCAACATAGGCCGCTTGCACGCGACGAGTCGTAGGTGTGGGCCAGCGGCGCGTCTTATGCCTCTCTAAGCAGGCATGCCATGTCAGCCTCGTCCTTATGGTCGTCCAAGCAGGCAAGTGCTAGCCGGACTATATCATCGTCGGAGAGGTCCTGCTTCTTGGCCGCCTCTATCTTGCGCTTGAGCAGAGTGAGCCACTCCCTCGTATCCTTCGAGATGGTTATGGTCGTTTTATCGTGCGTGTTTGTCATTTGTCATTCTTCCTGTGCTGCTTTGGCTATTAACGCTAGTACTTGTGATACTGTCTATTTGTATTTAGTTGCAGGTTGTCTAAACGGCCTGCTCCAAAAAAAATGCGGAAGTTCGCTGAGGGTGGGCGACATAATCGCGTTAAGAGTCAAATCGTGCTTATATGCTGACTCATGGTGTTCTGGGAGTCGAATGGAGCACCTATCGAATCGGCTGCATGACTACGTACATGGCCCGCGAAGCACCGAGCCGACACGACCTTTAAGACGTAACTACTTGGCTACCAACGACGGGTGGTGCTCACGAATTTTCAGGATAAGCAACAGTACCAAGAGATCTACCCCTTGAAACTCGCGACAGACATCAGCACCGCTGTACTTTCCGGACTCATCGGCTCGTTTGCCGCTGGCAGTTCGACGACCAAAAGTGAGATAATCTAAGCCCACCGCTTTAGCGCAAGAGTACGTCAGAGAGAGCGCCTCAGGAGTCTAGAACGTGCACACGTTAGAATTGCACAACGTGAACTCGGGATACGACAAAAAAACCGTCTTGCACGACGTAAGTCTCACGATACACGAACCGTCGATATACGTCGTATTAGGTCCAAACGGCGCGGGGAAAACGACGCTATTTAGGACCATCGCCGGCATTTTAGAGCCATATTCGGGAGAAGTCGTGTTTGACGGCGAGAACGTGATCTCGTCCCGTGACGTTAGAAAGCGGATAAACTACCTCTCGCACTACAACGCGATTCCTGAAGAGATGACGGTGTACAACGCACTCACGTTTTACGCCAACATGCAGGGAGGAAGCGCTGACGAGGTACTCGCGCTGCTACACCTTCAGGAACTTAGGGATACAAAAGTCTCTGATCTCTCGCAGGGACAGAAGAAGAGAGTCTCAGTTGCGAAGGTGTTCCTTAGGGAGCGCGACCTCTACTTGATGGACGAGCCCACCTCAAACCTGGACCCCGGCTACTCGAAGGAGATCAGAGATATCCTCCTTAAACTGAGCAAGGATAAGGTTGTCCTATACTCGACGCACAACCTCTACGAGGCGAGCGACATCGGCACGAACATCATCTTGATCAAGGATGGAACCATCGCGCTCGCCGACAAGATCGCAAACATCAAACTGAGAGAATACAGGGTGGGGATTAGGACCTCAACGGACATTTCAAAAATCGTGGACGCGAAGCGGGTAGAGCAGGGCTACTACGTCCTCAGCGTTTCGAGCCCCGAAGAGGCAGGACGGATCCTAACGAAGCTAATCGAAAACGGGGTACTGGTGA
>CABDZB010000112.1_pt1 | contig 10296 bp, 10 predicted proteins | sample 3132081 | NCBI WGS metagenome assembly CABDZB01 (sample SAMEA5534339, study PRJEB31848) | metagenome | biome: tundra; feature: field; material: soil | place: USA | collected 2013-05 | depth 0.45 m | reverse complement strand
CCGGTGTCCTTCCTCTCTGGAGCGTTCTTTCCGCTTCCCAATGAAACACTTGGAACAGCGTTTGGGACGGAATTCCAGGTCTACGACGTGCTCCCCTGGACACAGGTCGCTGATGCGCTGCGTCAGATCCTCATCTTCGGGAGTGGCTTCGGCGCGGTGGCGGTCTACGTGGGATTTGCGATCGTTCTCACCGCGATCCTCTTTATCGCCGGCGTGATCTCGTATTCGCGGATGCGATTGCGGGCGGAATAGAGCTATCGCAGCTCGCAGAATAGCATAAGGGATTTCGTAAGCAGACGTGAAATTTGCGCACTCAGGTACGCGGCGCCATGGAACTACAGCGCGGACAAAAGGCGTAAATCTGACCGGTACAGCCCCGTAGGGGCGAGCGGAACTCGTGCGGTGCTATTTGGATCACTCCTAAGGGAACGAAGAATGATGCGGCTGCAGGTCGATCTCGGACCCACGCGATAAATGCGCTTCGTTCCGTGCTCATTTTCGGGACACGGATTGAGGTAATCATTTGCGATGTCGTACTTATTGCATCCCGACGATCATTCTGTTCATTATAGGCGTGGTGGCTTTCTTTGGCACGCGTCTAAGGGCACAAAGGTAACTGAAAGGCTATTTCGGTTCTTTCGTTCCTTCCCAAACAGCGCAAATGGCAAAGTATTTCGTGTGAAGCAGGCCAGAATTGATAGGGGATACTGGTGGCAAAAATAGAAGCAAAAATGGCTGACGAAATGCGGGCAGCGTGCATATTCCACAGAGGCGCGGTTGCTGCGATAGGGGACGATATGGGGCGGCTACTCGGTGAAGTCATCGAATGGGTGATGAAGGGGGGCTTGCAGATGGCAGGACCTCCATTCGCGGTCTACTATAGCAGCCCAGAAGACATGGCGCGAGGCGAAATGGAATTTGACGTGGGAATTCCTTTCATCGGAGAGGCCCAAGGTGAGGGTAAAATACAGATCAAGACATTCCCTGCGCACGAAGTGCTCTCAGCGATTCACAAAGGACCGTATAACCAAATAGCACCCGTTTATGCAGCGTTGATGGAACATGCTACGCAAAACGACTACGACGTCACTGGAGCGCCGATGGAGCTATATTTGACCAACCCAATGGAAGTTGCAGAAAGCGACTTACTGACTGAGGTACGGTTTCCTGTCGCAAAGCGGAGGCGGTGAGAGGCCCCTTTAGCACACGTCTATTGATTTGGCGCTTTTTGTCGGATCCACGCAACGGGGCTAAACTCGCCGGCTTGCGGACAGCACAACAATGCTCCAGGGCCTCGAGCTGTCCCTCTTTCTACTATCCAAGTGCATTGCTCGAGGCAAGCAGTAACGCAAGCGTGGAGGCGTCAGAAGCGGATTTTGTTACGTGACCAAGGTGCGAAGAAGAAAAAAAGCACGTGACATTGGTGAACGCGTTATAGAAATCACGCTAACGCCGCATCACATTAGTACAAAGTCAAAATCGGCGATCTTCTCGTGCACGTCAGCGAGTGCTTCACACAGGTCGTTTTTCTGCCTTCGTAACTTGTAGCGCGTCAACGGGTTGTGGCGGCTTATTGGTGTCAACTTTCGGTGCAGAACTTCCAGCGCATCGAGCAAGCCGTCATACTCGGCGTACAGGGCTGTCAGCTGCGTTGTCGGGGTCATCGCCACTAGTGGGGTGTTTGTGTCGGTCGACATTTCCTACTCCATGATGTTGCCATTTTTTGTTTATTACAAAGGAGTTGACACGTCGAAACTTAAAGGCTTGTCACTCGCAAATGTGACAATGGGAGTCTTCGAGGCCACTTCACGGCCAGAGCTCTGTGGGCCCGGTGCCCAGCGAGTGGGTGTTTCCGACGAGCGCGTAGCCGTCGGACGACGACGAGTTGCTGAACCAATCATCGCTGGTCCCTCCAAGAGGTGCGCATCAAGTTTGTTCCTGAACTGCATTACATTATATGACGGTTTGTAACTAACCTACGTGTTTTACATTCGGTTTTTTAACTACCCTACGAGTCATTTTAAATATGCAGTAGCAAGTACGACTTGTGATCACGTACCACGAGTAGTCCAGGATGATGCGATTGAAGGTCCATAAGGGGGAAGCAAGTGGACGACTACAGACAGAAACAACAATGACTCGAGAAACGCCCCAATCTCGACGACATAAACCGCTCAAGCCCGTGGCTGCGGCAACATTGGACGATGTAGAGACGCTGGCGGACGACTATAGCTACATTCCTGCTCTTAACGACGCCATTGGGGGCTATTTCAAGGATGCCGTGCGCATCACCCTAGCTGAACCCACGAAATCCCTCTTCTTTCTCCGGACTATTTTGTGGCAGCGGAAAGCCGCTCGCGTGCGGCAGAAATGGCAGAATAGTGGCCTGCACGTGCCGGCCCTGCTTATCGTGAGTGTAACGAGCAAGTGCAACCTACGCTGCAAAGGATGCTACGCATTTGCGCACGACAAGGGCAAAGCAAGAGGGCCGGAGTTAAGTGACGCTCGGCTTCGTACGCTGGTCGCTGAGGCGAACGAGCTTGGCATCTCGGCAATTTTATTCGCGGGAGGAGAACCACTGCTCCGCGAGGATCTCCTGACCATTACCAAAGATTTCCCCTCCGTTATCTTTCCGATAGTTACGAACGAAACGCTCATCGATGAGGGAGCGCTTGACCACTTTCGAAACCAGAGAAACGTTATCCCCGTTGTTAGTATAGAGAGCGACGAACGCGACACTGATGAGCGTCGAGGCGTCGGGATGCATAAGCGCCTGCAGAAAGCGATGGAAGCGATGCGTGCCAAAGGAATCTTTTTTGGTTGCTCTCTGACGATAACACGGTCTAACTTTGCGACGATCACCGATGACCGCTTCATAGAAAGTCTCATCCACGCAGGGACTAAGCTCATCCTCCTCCTAGAGTATGTTTCAGTGGAGGAAGGCACTGAAGACTGGGTCTTGACTGACGAGCAGCGGAGCACGCTGGTGGACAAAACAGAGCGATTTCGCACCCAATTTCCTGCAATCTTCATTGGAATCCCCGGGGACGAGGAACAGTATGGCGGGTGTCTAGCTGCGGGGCGCGGATTCGTTCACGTGAGCCCCGACGGAGATCTTGAGCCGTGCCCGGTTTCCCCCTACTCCGATACAAATGTACAGCAACTCTCGCTCAAAGAGGCGCTGCAATCGAGACTTTTGCAGGCAATTCGCCAGCGTCACGAGACACTCAGCGAGACGGAAGGCGGCTGTGCGTTGTGGACTGAGCGTGAGTGGGTGCGATCTTTGCTACAACCGGCAGAACGTTCCGCCATTCCACTGCGACGCATTGATTCGGCACACCACGCTATAGAATAAATGCTTAAGGAAGGCTAGGCGAGGTTCCCGGAGCTACCGATCTTCCGACGTTGTGGCCGCATTAGCGTCGCTCTGCATCTGCAGCACGCCTGCAAATTGCCGCAGCCGCTCCTCGTACTCCTCATTTTTGACCACCGCCGCGCGAAGCGCAAGCACGCTGACGGGGCGCCTCCCGCATAGAGCTTGCATATCGTCAAACAACTTTTTATTCTCGTTGCCTCCCTGCGTGCAAAAGAAAGCGACGCGGTTGAATTTCGACTTGTTGATGGTGATATAAGTCCGCATCGGACTTGACATCAAGCCGCTCCAGACGGGCGTACCAAGCGCGACCACATCGTACAACGCTGGATCGTGAATAAGGGGTTCCAGTACCGTCAGCTTGTTTCTAGCTGCGTCTCGCCCAGACCTTAGAAAGCTTAGGGGTCCTGTGCGTTTCTTGGTGTCGATAAGTTCTTCTCTATCGCACTGCAGTAGGTCTGCCAGAGCTTCTCCCACTTTCTTAGTGGTCCCGGTTCTCGAATAAAACACCACTAGTGGCTTCACAGTTTTTCCCTCTGATCAGGTTACGAGAATACGAGCTTTTAACTTTGTGGTTGCTTGCGTGCGAACGCTGGCATGTGCCGGCAACCCTGAAAAGCGTCGAAAAATGGCGACGGTAGTGGAGGCCCAAGTAGCGTTGAAAATTGAATTAATCACGCTCGGCAGCTTCGTCCGCCGGCTGGAACGATCTAGTTGCTGCTGTATGAATAGGTAGGGCTCCTGGGTTGCTTTAGTCATACTGCGGTAAGAGCACCCCAATCGTAGGCGTCTCTTGGGGGTTAGACAACCTTCCACTCAACCTTTCCCTTTGTTTCCTGTGCAACGATTACGTGCGTGCGGACAAGACCAATACGGAGAAGCGCCCGAATAGCAAAGATGGCAACCGCATGACGGGGTTTATTTACGTTATAGCCAGCAGGCAGCGTCTAGATCAAATGGAGCCCGTAGAGGATTGCGTTAGCATAGTTCGCTGGACAGTTTGGAGACGGCAGTCGAAATGAAGCTAGAGACTATTTAAAACGACGTCGCGGCGCCCGTCGGAATTTGCTTCTAATGGAGCGTTAGCGAGCCCCGCGTCCACGCGTGAAAATGCGCTGGACGTCGCTCGTTTAGAAAAATAAACATCGCTGCACGACAGAAGACCTTCATTTCAAGTCCAGATTTTCAAAAGAAAGTCAAAATGGCACCGAAATCGTTAAATATAACGCCTGTAGTGTTTAATGTGTCATGTGTCGATGCTGGAGAGCGAGGGCCCGCTGTGTGGCCCTACCTCGAACCGTCTTTTACTCCGTGCGGCGGACCCCGCTCCGTGTTGACTGTCAATGGTTAGGCTATCCAGTTTTTTGCACGGTTCCAATGCCTGTGCGTTGCTCACTCACCGTGGGGCTGCCGTGATACATGATGGAGCCAGTGCCAGTTATGTTCACAATGAGTTTTTGCAGCACCGTTACTTCGGCTGAGCCAACCCCGGTCACCGCAATTGAGGTCGTTTCTGTCTGCAACTCGTAACTCCGCAGGGTTCCAACGCCGGTCAGTGTCGCTGTGTGATTGGTCGCCGTGCCACGTAAGTTAGCCGTACCCGCACCGGACAGCTGCGTCGTGAGCTGCGTCGCGTTGACTTGAATGTCGAAAGTACCCGCGCCTCGCAAGGTCAGGTTCAATGAACTTGTGTTCAGCTGGGAATCGCTTACCACGGTCCCTGCGCCGCTATTACTTATCTGGTTGATAGTGGGGACTAAAATGTGTAAGGTTATTGGCTGTGTCGTCACTATCGGCTGAGCGGCGTTAATCGTCAGGATGCCGTTTGTAACCTCCGTTCGAATGCTCGAAATGATATCGCTTGCAGCCTGACGAGGACTGCGCCCACCACCGCTAGTGCTATCATACAAGCTGCTTTCATTCTTTCGCACCTGAAGCCCGATTACACTAATGCACGAGGTATCTATTTCAGGATTTCGAAATGGCTTGTTAAGCATAAAGTCTATATATAATAATATCTTGTTATATATCTAAAGATATATCAATAGGAGGTGCTTCACATAGATCAGAGAACACACAAGAAAATGTGGCGCCGGCCGGGCCGGAATTGTGTGCCTAAGGGCGCATTGTCTGGAAAAAGAGGTGACTGACGTGAACAACGTGTGGATTGATCTCGTTACAGCGCCGTTGCCCCAGTGCACTAAATGCAAACATTTGGATCGTGAAACGCTTCAATGTTCCGCTTTTGGGAATAAGCCGATACCGGAAGACATTCAGCTTAACCTCAGCGATCATCGCTACCCGTACCCGGGCGACCACGGCATACTTTTTGAAGAGCGACGTTCTTCAGTGCTTTCTGATGAACATTCGCTGTCTCTGAGAGCTGAATAAGTGATGATAGTCATTTGCAGCGCTGTTCAGAAGTAAATGAGCGCTACGGCCGAGACTTTTGTCGACCTGCCGCACGAGAAGTTGCTCACTTAAAAACAGTAAACGTGGCTTCGCTGGGCCCGGCCGGAACTTGACGATTTACGAGCTCAACGAGCTCCTGTTTCGAGCGTTCCATTTGCCGGAGGTGGTACGCTTGCTTCATAACTGCTGCATCAAGGGCCGATTCGATGGACAACGCGCAGTATTTGGTTGGCCCCTCAGTCGATTCTTCAATCATTCCCTTCTCAAGAAGTCCGTTGAGCGTCTTGTAGACGTCCGCGCGAGCTACCCCCGTCACATTAACAAGCTCTCCGGCAGTTTCAGCGCCGCAATTGAGCAGCGTGAAATAAAAGCGAGCCTCCATTTCGTTGATGCCAAACGTTCGCAGCCGTTCGACTACCGCCTTCTCCATAAGCGAATGATATTGTCCGAATGGTTTTATACATATGGGCACGATGCCGCACGCGCGAAGACGAAAGCTGATACTTTGCGCGGATTTAGGAGCTTTTTTTGGGCAAATCGGCCCTGTCTCAAGCTTAGATTCCCTGATTCTTTATAGCGACTAGAGAGGGGCCTGTAGCGTCCTCAGCGTGTCGAGCGTGTTTCAGCTGCTCGACCTGCGCCGGCCGACACGCGTGGCGTCGTGGGATCGGGCACGGTTATGCCGCGATCGCTCTAAGAAGGCAGCTTCACGACAAATCGTGCACCCTTCCCCTCTTCGCTCTCCACGGTGATCGTTCCGTCATGCAACTCCACAATCCGCTTGCAGACGGCAAGACCAAGGCCAGTGCCCTTCGCCTTATTAGTAAAAAGAGGGCTGAACAGCTTATCCTTAATGTCTTCGCGAATTCCGATGCCAGTATCTTCGACGGTCATTAGCACCGCTGCATCTGAGGTAGTGGCGCTGATCGTGAGCTGTCCGCCATCGGGCATCGCTTGAATTGCATTGAGGATCAGGTTCGTGAACACGCGCTGCATAAGCCGGCGATCGAGGTAGAGCGATAAATCGTCGGGAATGTTGGTCTTCACTTGAACCTTACGAGGCACTTTCATTGATGAGAGCGTCGAGGCAATAAGATCGACCGCTCTGATCGGCGTTTGCTCCGGATTGAGGGGTTGTGCGTAGGCCTGCAAGTCCGCCACGATCTTGTCCATATAACGTACTTGTTCATCAATGAGGTCGCATAGTCGATCGACGTTATCCCAGTCGGCTCCTCCGCGTTCGTCCGGTGACGTGAGCACGCCCTTCTTCTTCTGTAAATCGATTGCAAAGCGAATAGCCTGTAGCGGATTACGCAAATCGTGACCGACCATAGTGGCAGTCTCGCCGATCGCGGCAAGACGTTCTACGTTCTTGAGGGCTCTCTCTGCCTCGAGGCGGGCCGAGATATCAATGCCGGCACCCAGCACCCCGACAAAGGTGCTTTGACTGTTAAAGAGCGGCGTGCACATCCATTCAATCCACAAGCGGCGTCCGTCCTTTGTGACGTGCTCGCTGACCAGTTGGGTGTAGCCGTTAGCGGCGCGGAGGAGGTTCTGCGTGAAGCTGGCAAACTCGCTTTCCGTGCTCTCCGTTGCCAGCAGCGGCGTACCAACCAGCTTGTGTCCGATGAGCTCTGCTTCAGCGTACCCAAAGAGCTGTTGCCCGTATTTGTTGAGGAAGGTGATATTGCCCAGCAAATCCGTCTGCAATATGACGCTGTTGACGCCCTGGATTAGCTCCCGGTACTTGTGCTCGCTTTGCTCAAGTGCCGCCTTGATTCGGTTTCGCTCAGTAACGTCAGCTCCTGAACTAAGCGTGCCAACTATGGTGTCAGCAGCGTCTTTAAGGAGTGCGTTATGCCACTCCATATCGCATACTTCACCGGTGGCTGTTTGCACAGGACTTTCAAAGTGTCTGAACGATTCTATCTCTCCAGCAATGATCCGTTTAAATCTGTCAAGCGTTTTCTGTCGGGCGCGATCGGGCACAAATTCCGCAAACCAGTCTTTATCTAGCGCCTGTTCTTCCCGTACGCTGAGGAGCTCGCACCCTTTGCGATTAAGACGCGTGATCCGCCCAGCCGTATCGAGCACGACCATAAGGACTTCAGCGGTATCGAGGTACTGCTGCGCTTGATCGCGTTCGCGCCGAACAGCTTCTTCGATCCGCTTACGCCCTGTAACATCCCTCGCTGTCGATATGAGCGCGTCAACGGTCCCCTCTTCGTTATAGATCGGCGTAAGAACGTATTCGTAATCCTTCTCGCCGCTAGGATCGACCCAATGCAACTCGTCGGTCACGGGGCGGCCCGTTGCGAACACAATGTCACCGAGGGCAATCATGCGCTGCATCGGCTGAAGTGGCAATCCGAGCTCCTTCCAGGTCTTACCTACCATTTCGTGCGGCTTAAATCCCAACGCTCGGGCCCCAGGCCGATTGACGTATATGTAGCGGCTGTCCCGATCAAACACGTAAATTAGATCGGCGGACGCGGATAGAAAACCTTCGAGAGTCCGTGTCTGCTTTGCAACCTTTCCCGCCAGGAGCTCGTACTCCTCGCTCATGTGTTGTTCGTCAGTGACATCACGGATCACGATGACAACGCGCGCGGCGCGCCCTCCCTTCTCGCGAACCGGATAAATCGAGAAAACCTGGCGCTTGGTATCAATCACTGCTTCAGTTCGAATGGGTGTGTTAGAAGCAACCGCCTCTTGCTTCCAAGCAGTTATTTGCTTTGCTAATTCGCTTGAAATGACCGAACCCACCGGTGCTCCGACTGCTTCAGAAAAGGTCGTGCCGAGCCAGAGTGCTGCAGCTTGGTTGAGAGCAAGGACAACGTCTCCCTCATCGAAAACCAAAACAGAATCGAACAGTGCGTTCAGCAGTGCATATGCAGCGGGTTCTGACTCGCTCACTGGCGTTGCGGCGTCATCCGACTGCATCTGATTTTCATTTTCGAGTTCGCGCATATGTCACGCTTCCGCGAACGAAGGCGGCGATTACCCGTTAGCGTTAGGGTTTATTAAGCTTATCTGGCGTCTGACGTTCAATCGCGGCAAGACGAGCGTAGGTGGAGCTTCGAGCACTTAAGCTCACTCTGATTATCAAGCTACGTCTGACGTGCATCGAATTCGTGCGCTGTGCGAATAAGCCGTGTCAGGCGCAATGGGCGGGTCCACCAATGAGCTCGCTTCTGTCAACAAGAAATTAATAACATTAAGCGTCTGGACTATTGGAGTTTAGGTATGGATAACGCAGTAGATAATTTATTTGAGGCACTTTTCGCTCTTACTGACTTGCGAGTGCTGCTGCGCGAGACCGCCCCATCGCACAAGTTGGGCGCGGAGCAACAGATGCAGGCGCGAGACGCTCTTGCACGCGCAAAAGCCGCTTTGTCAAAGCTTGAAGAGGCGCTTCAAGAATGAAAATCGCAGGGACTATACCGGTCCGCGAGGTCGAGGAGAACTTCATCAACATCCAGCCGATTCAAGCCGCGGGCCGTTTGACTGCGGAGGCGATGAAGGCGCTGATCGCCTACGGCGATGGCTACTCGACGTGCGACCAGTGCCGCAAGCCTTTTCGACTCGATAAGATCACCAAGCCGCCCATCGCCGAATTTCACAAAGATCTCGCCAGGTTCCTCAACATGGATGAAGCCCGCGTCACACCAGGGGCGCGCCGCGCCTTTCAAGCAGTTTGTCTCGCGCTTGCGGAAAAAGGCGACACCGTATTGGTCTCAGCGCTCGGACACTATACCGAGTTTCTCGCGGTTGAGAATGCAAAAGCCACCGTTCGTGAGGTTCCCACAAATGATCTCAATGTTGTTACGGGTGATGCTGTCGCGCAAAAAATCGAAGAAGTGACGCGCGAACAGGGCAAATCGCCCGTCCTCGTGATGCTCGATCACTTCGATTACTCTCTTGCTAACGAGCACGACATCGCCGGAGCGGCAAAGGCAGCACACCAGTACGACATTCCTATCTTGTACAATGGCGCGTACACCGTTGGCATAAAACCCGTTGACGGCAAGGCGCTCGGCGTAGACTTTGTTGTGGGAAGCGGGCACAAGTCAATGGCGTCGCCTGCACCGAGCGGCGTTTTGGCGACGACGAGCGGGTACGCGGACACGGTGTTCAGGACCACGCAGATGATCGGCGATGTTACTGGGCGGCAGTTTGGCGTGAAGGAGGTCCAGATGCTCGGCTGCACGCTTATGGGCGGCAACATTCTTGCGATGATGGCATCTTTTCCGACAGTGAAGCGTCGCGTCGAGGAATGGGACGAGTACGTCACGAAGTCGAACTACGTTGTCGATGCGCTCCTTGGCATAAAGGGGAATACCTGCGTTAGCGAGTACCCACGCAAGCATACTTTGAGCAAGGTGGATACTACTGGAAGTTTTGATACCGTAGCGCGGACCCATAAGCGGCGAGGTTTTTTCTTGAGCGACGAACTGAAGCAGCGGGGCATTGTTGGGGCTTTTTCCGGGGCGACCCGCGCGTGGAAGCTC
>CABDZB010000101.1_pt1 | contig 11586 bp, 12 predicted proteins | sample 3132081 | NCBI WGS metagenome assembly CABDZB01 (sample SAMEA5534339, study PRJEB31848) | metagenome | biome: tundra; feature: field; material: soil | place: USA | collected 2013-05 | depth 0.45 m | reverse complement strand
GACCTCAACGCGACGTTGACGCTTCGACCCACCCATAACGGGCCGAGGCCGAAGCGATTTGTGGAGATCCGGGGCGGGAAAGAGCACCTCAGGAGGCCTGCTGACATCTTTGAGGTTTTGCGGCAGCACGACGTCACGCTTGCCGAACGCCAAGATGCCGCGCCAGCCGACCAGAGGGTGTTTCAGGATCTCACTGAACTGCTCAAGGCGTACCAGATTGCCTATGACACGGTACCCGTCTGCGGGTTTTGCATCGGAAAGCAGCATTACAAGCCCGTCGACGCCAATTTCGTGCGCCACCATGGTGCGCTCATCTGTATGGAATGCGCCCAGTCAGAACTGCGACGAGAGCTCAGTTTTCACGGTTTTGTGCACAAAGATCACTTCAATACACTGCTTGACAAGGTGCGCGATCTCGATCGCGTCATCCGTTTCCTTGATTCCGGTGTCGATCCCGAGCTTACGCGGTATGACGTGCTTTCGCACGGCACCGAGCGCTACCCGTGCATTACTGTCGACGAACTCGAAGTGGACAGCAGGCTGAAGCGGCTGCTTAAGAAACAGCTTTCAGCGTTGCTTCCCGTCCAATCTCTCGCGGTGGAGCAGGGGCTTTTGAAGGGTAAGGATTTTCTGGTCGTTTCGGCAACGGCCACGGGAAAAACGCTTATTGGGGAGCTGGCAGGCGTTAATAACCTGCTCAGCGGCAAGGGAAAACTATTGTTCGTCGTGCCCCTGGTGGCTCTCGCAAACCAGAAATACGATGATTTTGACGACCGCTACCGCGACCTTGGCCTTAATGTAAGCCTCAGAATCGGCGGTAGCAGGATTCGGACGCGAGACTGGATCCGAGTGGAGCCCGATTATTCAGCTGACATTCTCGTGGGGACGTACGAAGGCATTGATCAGGTGCTTCGCACGGGCGACACTGGGCTCCTCGGCGAAATCGGGACGATCGTGGTCGACGAAGTGCATATGCTAGAAGACGAAGAGCGCGGAAGCCGGCTTGACGGGCTCATCTCACGGCTTAAGACGTTAGCCCCGCGTTCACAGCGCATTTACCTGTCTGCTACCGTCGGGAACCCGCACGCGCTCGCTCACGAGCTTAGTGCTGAGCTCATCGAGTTTGAAGAACGCCCCGTGCCGATCGAGCGCCACCTCGTTTTCGCCAATGAGCGGGACAAGCTAGCTATCATCAATAAGCTCGTTCGACACGAAATCTCGCGGACATCCAGCAAGGGCTATAAGGGCCAGTCGATCATTTTTACGAACTCCCGGGCGCGCTGTCATAGGCTGTCCAAATCACTCTCGGCGAAGAGCGCCCCCTACCACGGGGGCCTCTCGTACGGCGAACGAAAGAAGGTCGAAACCAACTTTGCCAGAGGCGCCATAGAAGCGGTCGTAACCACCGCGGCGCTCGGGGCAGGCGTTGATTTTCCTGCGTCGCAAGTCATCTTTGAGTCCTTGGCGATGGGCATCAACTGGCTAACCCCGCAAGAGTTTCAGCAGATGCTCGGGCGTGCCGGGCGGCCGGACTATCACGACATCGGCAAAGTCTTCCTACTTGCGGACCCGAACCAGAAATTCAGGGCGGAGCAAACGGAGGATGAGATCGCGATCAAACTACTCTCCAGCCCCGCAGATAATGTCGATATCGAATACGACGACGACCAGCAGGCAGAGCAGGTGCTTGCGAACCTCACGTTCGGCCGGAGCGTCAAAATGCTCGCCCACTACGACGACAGCGCTCAGCTGCGGCGCCTCAAGCGCCTGGGGTTTGTTTCTGGGGACGGTCGAGCGACGAAGCTTGGACGTATCGTCGCTGCCGATTTTCTCACTATCCCGGAAGCCGTTCAAGTGGCCGAGTCCGTTAAGAAAGGCGACGCTCCGTTCGATATCCTGCAGAAGCTATACGTTTTTACGCAGGTATACCTCAACAACGTGCAACGCTACACGAAGGCGCTACGAGTCAACGTATCTCCCAATGTGTTCAGCGGAGGAAACCTTGAGATGCTCTTCTCAGGAAATAGCGATGAGCTGACATACCTCGACCAAAAAGAGCTTGACGGTGTATTGGCCTTTTCAGTGGCATTTGTTGATTGCAGCTGCGAAGGGTCGCCGTTTTGTGGCTGTCCCGAACGCAGCTTTTCGAAGTGGGTCATCGAGCAACGCGTGGCGGGTCTCGATCCCGGCGAGATCGTAGAACGGATGTCCGAATTTGGCGTTCACGCGTATTCAGGCGACGTGCTGAACTACCTCGATCAAGCGGTGCGACTGATGGAATCTATTGCGAAAATGGCCACTATTTTGAACAAAACGGACATAGCGCGTCAGGCTCTCGGGATAAGATCGCAGATCGAAGGCTAGTCCTTAGGTGGTGTATTCGGCGTTGATGCGCACATAGTCGTCAGTGAGGTCGCAGCCCCAGGCCGTGGCCGCTGCAGCCCCCACCCCTAAATCCACGAGGATCGAGATCTCCTTGCGGTTCATTATTTCCGAAAGCGCCTCCTCTTCGAGTCTATTTTGGCCCGCGCTTTTTATAAGGCCGTTTTCGACCAATACAACGGAGGCGCCCTTTCCATCTGACAGCGCGAGTGACAGGGCCTCTGGCTCCATGAATGCACCAGAATAGCCAACAGCAGTGACGATCCTGCCCCAATTAGGATCCGCTCCAAAAAGCGCCGTCTTTACCAGGGGTGATCGTACGACAGCCTTTGCCGCCTTGATCGCGTCCGCGCGATTTCGTGCGCCAGCGACGGTTACTTCCATCATTTTTGAGGCTCCTTCGCCGTCGCGTGCGATCATTTTCGCCAGCTCAACGCACACAAAGTTCAGCGCGTTTTGAAAATCGTCAATGTCAATGGCCGAAGAGCTCTCGCCGGTAGTTATCAGGAGAACCGTATCGTTGGTGCTCGTATCGCCATCGACGACGACCATGTTGAAGCTCAGATCGGCTGCTTTTTTCAGGCACGTCTGCAAAACGTCAGCAGTGAGCCGAGCGTCCGTGTAGATGAAGGCGAGCATAGTGGCGAGGTTTGGTTCAATCATTCCTGCCCCCTTAGCAATGCCGCCTATTCTGACCCCTTCGGCCTCGACCGCCATTTGCTTCGGCGTAGAATCAGTCGTCATGATTGCTTGAGCCGCTTTTAGACTGCCATCTCCAACATCTGTTAGCGCCGACAAAACGAGGTCAATTTTAGAATCGACCCAATCTACATCGAGTGTGGTTCCGATAATGCCGGTCGAGGCAACAGCGACTTGCGTCGTGTCAATGTGCAAGCGGAGCGCGAGCGATTTGGCGACGTGCTTAGCATCAGTCACGCCCTTTTGTCCTGTAAATGCATTGGCGCTCCCGCTATTTGCGATAACTGCGAGGATCCCCTGACTCTGTGCGAGATGCTCGCGAGTCACGATTATGGGCGCTGCGCACACTTTATTCGTGGTAAAGACACCGGCGCCTTGACCTCCACCGGTGATGACCGCAATACCGTTGCTGCCCTCTTTGAGCCCAGAGGCTTTCACCCCACGCACCGCGCAGACGCCCCCTTCCACGACGCGCATCAACTGCCCTCGGCAATCCCTCGCATGATATCGTGGCGCGTGACGATTCCGATTAACTGACCAGTTGCGTCGACGACTGGAAGCCGGTTGATCTTGTGCCGTATCATGTGCTCGGTAGCGGTTTCGATATCCGCATCGCCCTCTATAGTGTGAACGGGCTTTTTCATGACGCGATCGACCGTCCACTCGCCCACGTCTTCGCTCATCGAGTCTCTCAGCTCGAGGCGCTCGATAATTTCGCGCACCGGAACCTCGACGATCTCAAGGGGGCTTGGGAGCCAGTACCCTGTGTGTTCTGGTATCTCGAGGAGCGAGAGTACGTCGTTTTCCGTTATGATGCCGACGATATTTCGACCGGCCACCACCGGGACGCCGCTTATCTTGTTTTCCCGCAAGAGCTTGATACACTCGCGCACCGTCGTGTCGGGTGTCACTGAAATGACGGTTGGATTCATGACGTCTACGACTTTCATTGTCACCTCAGAGCGATAGTGCTGGAGACCAGAGGCCGGTTGTCTCATCGAGACCGAACATGAGGTTCATGTTCTGGATTGCTTGGCCGGACGCGCCCTTCACCATGTTATCAATGGCGGAGACGACGACTACACGGTTTGTCGATGCGTCTCGCTCAATGAACAGGTCGCAGAAGTTCGTGCCGCGGACTGACCCGAGCGACGGAACGTTGAACCGAATGAATGGACTGTTGGCGTAGAACGCTTCGTAAAGTGATCGGATCCGCTCATCATCGAGTTCAGCGCTGGTGAAGATGTGCGCGGTGGTGAGAATGCCTCGTATGGACGGGATAACGTGAGGGGTGAAGTTAACGGCGACGTTTCCAAGTCGCTGAAGCTCTTGAACGATTTCGGCTTTGTGCCGGTGTTTCGTTAGTTGGTAAGGTACGACGTTCTCAGCCAAGTTAGGATAGTGCGACGTCTCCGTTGGAGCGGCCCCTGCGCCCGAGATCCCGGACTTCGAATCGAATACCGCGTGATCGACGAGTCCTGCTTTGACGAGCGGCGCCGCAGCCAATATTGCGCCCGTAGGGTAGCAGCCGGGGTTAGCACACAGGTCGGCGTGGGCAACTTCGGGGTGCAATTCAGGCAGCCCGTAGACAGCGTCTCGAGGATCGGTGTGCGGGCCGTACACCTCCTCATAGTTCCGTCCGAGACGATAGTCGGCGCTGAGGTCGATGATGCGAACCTCCTTATCGATGAGATCCGGCACAATTCCCATGGCGGCGCCGTGGGGGACCGCGAGAAACACGACGTCCGATTGTTCGGCAACCGCCGCGGCTTCGGCGTTTACAAATCGGAGGTCGTAAAACCCTTTCAGATAGCGATGAACGTCGGCGACAGGAACGGCGTCGAGGGCCCGTGAAGTCACGATGGTGACGTCGACGTCTGGATGCTGGACTAGCAACCTCAGCAATTCCCCGCCTGTGTAGCCAGATCCGCCTATTATCCCAACTCTGATCATCGATCCCCATTAGACCTGATCTTAGAAAGCCTTTTTCGTTGCGTGAGCACGTCACAAACAGCGTCAAACGTCGCAAGAGCTGATTGCTGACGCCAAAACGATGCCATGCTGCAACACGCTACGCAGTCGAGCGCGTAGTAAGCAGAGCAGCTATACAGGACAATCCAAAAAAGATAGCGGTTCTTACACCCTTCTTAGCAACAGGTACAGCACGCCGACAAGAAGCGTCGGGGCACCTAGCCCAAGTAGCGAGAACTCGAACACGGACTGCGCGGGCAAGCTGGTTGCGCTCGTTTGGACTCCTGGCAAGGTCATGCTGGGCACTGAGCCATTCTGTGACAGCGCAGACGCTTCCGCTGATATCGCAGACGCTTCAGCGAAGGTGTTTGACGAGTCCCCTGACACCAGCAATGCAGGGGCGTACACTAAACACTTCTGTGACGAGTTAAGCAGATTCGTTGTCTGGGATAGTTGTGCACTGCAGTTTACAGGGTCTGCATTCAGCTCTTTTGCTTTCACGGCTGCCTGCGTGGCGTTTGTCGGCGACAGGCTTGATTGAGACTTTTCAGAGGAGCTTGCGGTGCCTTCACTCGAGTGCGTGACTTTTAAAACGATAACTACAGGGGTCAGGGTTGGCGTTGATGGTGTCAAAGGAGCTGGACTGAGGGTTGGGACCCTTGGCGTTATGATGGAGTTCGTCGTTGCGTTCGTCGTTGCGTTCGTCGTTGCGTTCGTCGTTGCGTTCGTCGTTGCGTTCGTCGTTGCGTTCGTCGTTGCGTTCGTCGTTGCGTTCGTCGTTGCGTTTTGTGGTATTCTTTGCACGTTTTGTGCGTTATCTAAAAAAGCAAGAGCTGGCGCGATAGTAAATGCCGTCAGGATTAAAAAAATCGCTACGATAGGAATGATGCGTTTTATCGCCATTGTTGCTTATGCAACGTAGATATCTGCCACCAAATATCTACCTATCTATTTGTTACAAAAGATAAAGAAGGCCGGGGGATATATCCGCCCGGGCTGCCTACAAAAGTTGAAGCACAATATTTGCAAGATTCACTTGACTCGGGCTCGTAAATGCTGTTGAAGGGTCAAGGACTGAGAGCGGTCCGATGTGACCCGGAGCGTCCTGCGGCGCCGAAGCAGGAGCGTTTACAGTCATAACGTCGCTGCTATAATGGACTTGGCACTCAGGGCAGTAGGTTGCCGCTGCTACCACTTGTAATGAAAGCACGATGAGAGCAACTCCGATAAAGAGCGTCATCACCTTTTGCCTCGGTTTCAAAGAATTACCTCCTGTGCCCCTAAGGGGTCGCTATTGGTTACCCTTAAAAATCTTTTAAAGCGATATAAATAGCTTCTCTTTTACTTTCAGTGTTTCCACTGGAGAAATTGAGCTAGAAAAGTTTCATAGTTAGAACGAAGCTATCGCTAGAGGGCGTTATTAAATAAAAAAGAAAAAAGGGGTTAGTGAATAACCCTTTTTACCGTTTTCTCAAGAATAGGTATATTGCGCCTACTAGTAACGCTGGAGCGCCCAACCCGAGCAGCGAGAACTCTGGGACTGTCTGCGTTGAGGTAGTTGGTGTTTGAGTTGCTGTAATGACCTGGATCGATGGCTGCGTCGTGGTCTTTGCTACCGTTTTAATAGCTTTTACAGGCACCGGAGTAGCTTTTACAGGCACCGGAGTAGCTTTTACAGGCACCGGAGTAGCTTTTACAGGCACCGGAGTAGCTTTTACAGGCACCGGAGTAGCTTTTACAACCGTTGGCGTTGCAGCAGCTTTTGCAACCTGATTACCTCCGGCTGCTTGGATGGCTGCGACGATCTGTTGTTCGGTGACAGCGCCCACAAGGGTCTGTCCTCCTTGAATGACTATCGTCGGTGTCTCAGTTACACCGTTTGCTTTTCCGATCCCAGCTCCTGGTGACGTGGTCATATCATAATAAGTGACGCGCGCCCCCGTCTGCGCGGCCGCGCTCTCCATAAGCGGCCTTACCTGAGTGCAGACTCCGCAGAGGGGCGATTCGAAGAAATACACTTGAACGCCGCTTGATTGGGCCGATGCAACACCCGAAAATGCCAGGCCTGCTATAATGAGTGTAGATAACGCTATTAAGCTAATTTGCTTTTTCATCAATTTTTGGCACCTCTTCGTGATGATTGTCTTCCTTACGTGTACGCAATATTGCCGATTTATCTTATAAATAATGATCGATCTTCACTAAATCCAAAAATCAAGCGTGAACTGCGCAGGTGAGATAAATGGAAAAGAACCCCATATTGAGCGCACACTCAGACTGCATCGGATCGGTTGAAGAAGTAATAAGCCGGTATCAGCGGAACAATGATCGAGGCGATGAGCAAAATCACGTTCGCCGTGTAATTAAGTCCTGAAGTCAGCTTAGAGAAGTCTCCGGCGAGCGTCTGGACAGCGACGTTGTGGCTTCCGGGATTGATCCAAAGCAGTATCTTCGCGTACCCAGGGAACAGGGTGTAGGGGATATCTGAAGTGGCGCTGAGATTTATCGCGGCTAATCCGAGTGCAACGCCTGTATAGGTGAATACCAAGAGCAGGATCCAGACGAATACGGCGCCAAGCAATGAGTCGAGGCTCGTGCGCGTCAAGCTTGAGATCAGGAGCCCTATCGCGATGAAGGACATAACATACAACAGTATGATGCCCATAGAGACGATCAGATAGTCGACGTCGCCCGAGCTTGGAACGCTCCGCGTGACGACGGATAGACCGATGTACAGCACGAGCGTCGTGACGACAAACAGTCCGCCTGCAGCTGCGAGATAAGCAACGAACTTGCCAAAAAGTATCGTTGTACGCTTAATGGGTCGCACCGCGAGCTGTACCAGCGTCCGCGCTGATCGCTCACCGGTCAGGGCGTCGTAAGAAAGCGCAAGCGCGAGTATCGTCAAAATAGCTTCGCTATATGAGTACGACACGCTAATCGCGTAGTTGACTGGTTGCGTCGCCGGATTTGGGGCCCCGCTTATTGGTGCAATCGATCGGGCGACGTCGACATTGCCATAGTACGCGCCGACAAGCGCAAACAGCACGAATATGACGCCAAAAATGATGAAGCGCTTCGTCTTCACCGCGGACTGAAAATCCTTTTGCGCGATAGCAAGAAACCTGTAAGCGGACTCCGAAAACTCACTCAACGCGTTCTTCCTCCCATCCTGCGAACATATGCCTCTTCGAGCGACGGCGACTCGCGCAGGGAGCGCAAACGGCCTCCAGCGCGCGTGATTACGTAGTTCACGTCCTCGTTGATGCCAGGCCGGTACTCAAGACTTATCTTGAGTCCTTCGCATTGGATCAATTTAACACCTTTCACGGATCTTATGGCCTGCAGAACGCGTTCGTTTACGTTGGTTATGTCCGCTTCGAGTTCCACGGTCTTGCCGCGCACGTCTGCCACGAACTCCTTTGTGGTGGTCGGCGCAGCAACGTGCCCAGCCCTCATGGTCGCTACCACATCGCATATTTCTGCGATATCTCTCACGTTGTGCGTGGCGAGAAACAGCGTGACGTCGTGGACGTTGAGCTCGTGTATGAGTGCCATTATGTCGCGCCTGCCCTGTGGGTCAAGCCCCGTGCTCGGCTCATCCAGAATAAGCAATTCTGGCTCGTTTAGCATCGCTGCAGCGATGCCGAGTCGCTTCCTATCGCCAAGGGAAAATGTGCTGACGAGCGTTGTCTCCTTACCCTCGAGTCCTGCTAGCTTAAACAGCTCCTCGATGTTCTCTTCGCGCTCTTCGCGCACGTTCGAGATATTGGCTAAGAATCTGAGGTTATTTTCCGCAGAGAAGTTGCCGTAGAAGCCTGGGCGTTCAGGCAGGTAACCGATCCTGTTTTGCACCTCGCGAAACTGTGCAGGGATATCGCGATCAAGTATCTTGATCGTTCCAGCGCTGGGCTGAATGAAATTGAGCAGCATGTTGATGATGCTTGATTTCCCAGCGCCGATCGGTCCTAGAAGCCCAAACGCGGTTCCTTGTGGCACCGTGAAGCTTGCTTCTTCGACGGCAACAACGCCCCGCTTATAGCGCTTTGTAAGCCCTTCGAGCTCTATCGCGTTCATAATAGCCCACCGCTAAGAGCGGTTGTACGCATGCAAACCCAAATACTACTATATAAACTAGGCGTTTTGGGAACTAGACGTTTTGGCATGTGAGCGAGTCTTCAGCGGCGACACTCTGACGCATCGGTCGCACTGAGATGCGACAAACGGACTCGAACTGCCTCATTCATATTCCTTGAATATCCGGTCGACTGCTTTTGACGTCGCTGCCTCTTCATCTGCATAGCGCGTCCGCAGATCGAGCTCGAAAAGGCGCAGCGACCAATCTGTTCTGACCGCTACATATTCTTTGATCAGGGCCGCCGCGCTGTCACCGAGGCTAGCTTGGAGCGAACTAAGCAGCGCGCTCTCTCGCTCTTTCAGCTTCTTGATCTCGGCCTCGTACTCCCGTATGAGATCGAGCAAGTCCTCTGCAACTTCCTCCTCAGCGTAGTTTCTATCATCAATCATAGTCTGACGTATAAATTGATTCCTTAAATCCTTTGGGGGATACGCTGCCGTTCGTTCGCTTGCACTGCACGTGAGGGGAGCTAAGGGTCGTTTTTCTGCAGTAACGTCGCGGCGGGTGCGATCAAGGGATGCCAGCCTCTCGAGACACGGCTGCGTCGTTTCTGCCTGACACGAACGCGAATTGCGTAAAACCATGTATAAATAGCATCGTTGACGAAGCAATTATGCGTGGAGCACGGTTTCCTCGGCAGGTTCGCATATACGACGGCACATCGAATTGGTGCGCGAGAACTGCAGCAACAACATGAGCCAATGCCGACAGCCGCTCGAGGTGTCCAGCTGCTTGAGTGGGCAAGTCGAATTTGCGTGCTGTTTTGCGGAAAGGTCGTCACTGGCTGCGCACTTAGCCATGCGTTTGGTGATACGGAACTAACGGGCCACGCATATCGTCGCTGGTGTGTTGCCCGTAGCGTGGGCCACGCATATCGTCGCTGGTGTGTTGCCCGTAGCGTTTTCGAATGCATCTTCAATCCGACGCCAACAAACTTGCGACGGGCCGGGGAGAAACCAGGCCCATCAAGCCGAGCTGGGAGGTCGTTATGCGCCTCTTGAAGAAGTCTCTTGTGAAGCTTGAGGGTGAAATCACGCTCCTCCCCGAGTCAATCGATGACCTGTGGCATTTGAGACACCTCGTTGAGAAGGGCGACTTGGTTTTTGCGCTGACCTTTCGCAAAGTTGAAAGCGCAAGCGACAAGTTGCGGCCGGAGAAGACAGAGCGAAAACCTATGCGGCTTGGGATTCGCGTCGATTCGGTCGAGTTTCATCGGTTTGCAAACCGTCTCCGCATTAGCGGGACCATCGAGTCTGGCCAAGACGTGGGGTCACATCACACGCTGAGTATCGAACCGCTGCGAGACGTTTCGATAATCAAGCGCTGGCGACGCGACCAGATAGATCGCATCACAAAAGCGATTCAGGAATCCAATCGCCCCGAAATCGCTATCGCCACGATCGAGTCAGGAGAAGCGCATATCGGCGTGCTGCGGCAGTATGGCGTCGAGGAGGTAGCGAGCATAACGCAAAGCGCCGGGAAGCTGGACGAAAGCTCACAAACGGAGTTCTTTGCCCAGATCTACAATCAGTTGCTCAATACCGCTGCTCAGGACTACATTGTCGCTGGCCCAGGGTTTATTAAAGACGATTTTGTTCGATTCGCGACACAGAAGGACAGTAGCTTTCCAGATCGGCTGATCGTTGAAAACACGACGTCAGTTGGTATCTCTGGCTTTCAAGAGGTGCTGCGGCGCGGTGCGGTCGATAGGCTCATCAAAGATGCCCACTTGGTGCGTGAGACGCGCCTGATCGACGCCCTGCTTGGGGAGATCGCGGTTAACGGCAAAGCAGCGTACGGAATGGCCGAGGTTGCCAAAGCGCACGAATGGGGCGCTATCGACACCCTCCTCATAGGCGACATGACCTTACGAGGTGAACGGGAAAGGGGAACGGCCATCGACGAACTACTGACGGCAGTGAATAATTCGAACGGGCACGTGGTCGTTTTTAGCACGGAGTTCGAGCCCGGGAAGCGCTTAGAGAAACTAGGGGGCATCGCCGCGCTATTGCGGTTCAAATTACAGGACGGATAACCCGTCACTTATCGGCCGGCCCAACGGCCTACCGCTCAGGCATTTCAGGCTGACTCAATACTCTTCGCACTTTAGCTGGTAATAGGCCCGGTCGTGGTCGCAAGCGGGACACTTCTCTGGAGGTTCTTCGCCGACGTGCACGTAGCCACATTCTCGGCACACCCACTCAACCTTTCGATCCTTCTTGAAGCAGGTGCCTGCTTCCACCTGCGCAAGCATCTTCTTGTTTTTCTCTTCGTGGTGAGCTTCGGCTACGCCGATTGCCCGTAGCCTCTTTGCTATCTCAGGCAATCCTTCGCTGTCGGCAACATCAGCGAATTCAGGGTACATCGTCGTTGTTTCGTAGTGCTCACCTGCGATT
>CABDZB010000081.1_pt1 | contig 13747 bp, 18 predicted proteins | sample 3132081 | NCBI WGS metagenome assembly CABDZB01 (sample SAMEA5534339, study PRJEB31848) | metagenome | biome: tundra; feature: field; material: soil | place: USA | collected 2013-05 | depth 0.45 m | reverse complement strand
CTAAAGATATACTATAAGATATTTAGCTATTTGAAGGTTTCCCAGTTGGAAGCCCACACGTGCGCGCCATTCAGAGGCTTTGTGCGAGCCCGCAAACCAGCGTAAGCATTCGAGAAACGTGTCATAGCTCTTTTTGAGTGTCATTCGTCCGCTGTCTCGGTATGGCGGTCTCCTCGCCCTTCTTGCGCGAGAACCTCCTCGAGTTTGCCACCAAATATCTCTTGGATCACTTGTGAGAGCACGTCAGCTTTTACCAGAATGAACCCCCACGCACCCATCCTCGTGCTGCCCATCACAAGAAAACGGTCTCCCGTTTCAATTCCAAATTGTTTCCTCAGTTCAGCTGGAATCACCACTTGACCTTTCTCGCCAATGATGGTGTCCCCATAGTATTTCATCTTTCGAAGCATTGGACCGTCCACAATTTCCCCCCCAAGAGTACGCGTAATCGTGCTAATCTTATAAATCCTACTTATCTTACTTGCTATATATATAGTTACTAGGTGGCGACAGTTCAGAGACAACTGCAGAATAGAACGCGCCGGCTTGTCATGCTATCAACTTAAGGAGGTGAGATTGCCCCGTTGATTACGATATTCTTTGGAGAAAACGTTCTTGAAGGCGACCAACTAGTAGATTTATCGAGCAAAGTGATTGACCTTATCGCGAAGGTTTCAAATTCACTGAGCAAAGGGTTCTGAAGATTGGCTTGATTTGAACAGACTGGCTCTCAATCTTAACAAATGCTTGCCGACATCTTCGACTTAAGTCGGCTTGATCAAAGCGTACGCGACGTTGAGCAGCTGCATAATGAACACGACCGGTAGTTTGACCACGCCTTGCCACGTAGTAGGGGGGGGCGGCGTGCTGGCAATATGAGTGATTTTTTCATCGGCGCGCTTCGCTGCACGGGTTACCACAAGACTTACGACGATACCGACGAGCGCGCCGCCAATTAGGTCGGTAACGTAGTGAAGGCCGAGGTAGACTCTGCTGAAGGCAACAAGCAGGGCCCACGCGAACAGCACAACGCTGAACTTTCGATGATAGGACGAAAGCGTCGTCGCGAAGGCAAAGGCGTTCGTGGTGTGACCACTTGGAAACGAGGGCTGGGCTTCCGGGGGTACGCCCAAATCGCTCGGCCGTGGACGTGCAATGGCGTATTTCAGTCCGAACGCGACCACATTCGCGAGTATGAAGACGAGCGCGAAGACGAGTGCTTCTTTGCGGGCACCAGCGAGATAGAGAGCGATCGTGATGAGCACCATGAAGGTCAGGCTGCCCGTGAACGTGACCCACCAAAATAGTGTATTAAGAAAGCCGCCGTCATTGAGTCCCCGGATGAAATGCGTCGCATTGTAGTCGAATCCGCCGAGATATGCAGACGCTATCGGTGCATGGATATGCGCCAAAAAGAAGAGCATCGTTGCAAAATGCATAACGTCCGCTTTATAGTTTATGTAAGACTCCACGCGAGATCGCAGCGTGTGTCTTTTGTTGACAGATGAGAGTCCGCGCGGCCAAAAAGGAGCTCGTGATGCGGAAGCTGGACGAGCGGATCATGAAGGAGGAATCCAAGATCGAGTACGTGCAGCACAAGTTCAAGACCTCGGAGATGATGAAGATGTGTGTGGACAAGATGCCAGCGCCAACGGCGTTACTGTCATTTGGCACGTACGATCTTCGGATTGGCAGCACAGCTGATCTCCTAATCTCGAAATGTAACCCGAGGGAGGATTTTTTTCCCTAACGGTCAAGGCATTTAGAGTCGTTTTGCAATCTCAGGCCAGTCTTTGCCTTTCGTGAGGAAGCTCCCTTCGACGTTTGCCTCCATCTCGACGAACCGCTTAAAGGGCACGCTAAAGGACAGCACGTTCTTATCGAGGTACTTGCGTGCGGTAATGTCGGTGAGGCCGATGACGGCCTTAGGCGTTTCGGCGCGCGCCTGATCGAGCACTTGCATCACTAAGCTTTGGCATCCAGAACCAAACAACGTCGAGACGTTATCGTTGGTCGGTCGGTCGAAGTTCGCCAGGGTTGCAAGCGCGGACAGCTGGTCGGCGTTCGCAACGAAGACGACGATTGCAGTCTCGGCAATTTCGCTGTCGGTTACCCCGCTGAGCGGTTTCATCACCAAATACCGCGTCGGCAGGGTAATCTCAGGGAGGTTCGCAATGAACTCCCGCACAAGCTCAGGGGTTTTCTTTCGGTATTCGCCCTCAAACTGTCCCTCCTTTCCGGTTGATAGGAAGTAGTCGATATAGCCCAGCTGATAGGGGCCGAAGCAGAGCCCCACCTGCCCGCCAGGGCAACGGACCGTCTCTTTTTCGAGCACCGCGGTACGCCCGTTCATGGCGGCGACGAACAAGGGAATGATGCAGCGGTTCTTTTGTCCGCCCTCTTCCGTGAACTCCAACGCGTTGTCGGGTTTGTGATCAGTTAGCAGAATGGCGACGGCCCCGCGGTGCAGCCTAATGGCATCGGCGATTTTACTGTGCATATGTGTTCACTCCTAAATCTAGTTGCCTTTCAGGCGTATATGCTTTTCACGCGAATTTGCAGATAGTGCAGCCTGCGCCGCAAATGAGCTATGTCGGCGAAAAGTTGAGCGTCCCTTCCTTTGCGCAGCACTCGTGCGCCCACTCACTCCTTTGAGATGGACGAGAGCCAGGCGTGGATGCCATCGATCTGCAGTCGACTTTCCATCTGCGCGGGTCTAATGTAATTGATGTGCCACGTGCCATCGAACGCGTTCCTGATGTCACTTTGCGTAACACGCCGCGGACCGTATGAGCCGGGTTCCAATTCGCTGAAACAAAGCATGAAATAGGTCCCGGAGCGGTGAAGAACGCTTGCAAGATTAGTGACAAACTGGGGACGTTCTTCGTCGTTCAGCACGTGAAACAATCCTGAGTCGATGACAGTGTCGAATGTCCTCCCCAGGGTGTGCAGTTCCAGCGCGTTCTGGGTGAGAAACGTCACGTTGAGGTTGCGTTCCTTCGCTTTATGCTGTGCCTTCTCGATCGCGATACGAGTGAAATCAACGCCCCACACGTCATGCCCTTTAGCGGCAAGAAATAGCGCGTTCTCGCCCGTCCCGCATCCGACGTCAAGGACGGACCCAACGATTTCGCCTACCTCCTCGAGCCGTACGAACTCCTTCTGCGGACGGCCGATGTCCCACGGCGGTGCACCGTGGTAGACAGAGCTAAAGTCGACCATGCAAGTCATAGTCTGTCGCAGAGCCACTATAAAGGTACGTCTGTCGGGTGCGTTTGCCGCACATCTGAAACGTTAATAATAGCCGAGAACATACCGCATAGTCGAGGTATTTTGATGAAGATACTTGGAATAAGCGGCAGTCCTCGTAGAAAGAACAGCCGAACCATGAAACTCGTTCAGGCTGTTCTTGACGGGGCACGAACGCAGGGAGCAGAGATCGAACTGGTCGACATCTGCGCGTTAGACATCAACTATTGTCTTGGATGCCAGGTGTGTTTCGCAACAGGCGAGTGCGTTCAAACGGATGATCTCGATGAATTGGTGGACAAGATGTTCAGTGCCGACGGCATCGTGCTCGGATCGCCTGTGTACATCAACGGCGTGACCGCGCAACTTAAGACGATGATCGATCGCCTTGCCGATGCCGTTCATTGTCAGCTGCTCTCGGGCAAATATGGCTGTGCCGTGACCACGACCGGCGGTTCCGGTGATGCAGGCGTGCTCAGCTATATGAACTATTTCCTGAATGAACTAGGCGTCGTGACAGTAGGGGAGGTCGGCGTTGCCCTTGGCAGCAATCCCGCTGCGCTTGATGCTGCCATTAACGAAGCTTCCACGCTCGGAACGACGCTCGCAGAATCAATCAAAACAAAGCGCGCGTATCCGGCGCAGGAGAAGGAGATCGCAGAGAGAAGAGCGTTTTTCGTGCGGCTAATCGAGGCAAACAGGGAGGATTGGGCGCACCAGTATGAGTATTGGATGGAGAAGGGTTGGATGTGAATGCCACGTACGACCAGGAGCACGTTGAGCGGCCGATGCGTGCGCTTCATGACCTTCATTTCCACAAAAAGTTTAAGTTGATCAAGGAGAAATGTGAGATTCCAAATAAGTGATAGCCATGACGAAAAAAGCGGAATTATACTCGAGGAGAAGAGAGATGTACCGCTTGTACATCGCTAAGTTGAACAAGTCAGACATCCTCGAGAAGCTTTCTGCCAAGTATCGCGTATCCAAACGGGCGCTGTGCATGGATTGGCGGAAGCGGACCCAGTGGGTATACGACGTCTTTGACCTCGAGCGCGCGTCGTGACCCGTCAAATGCTGCCGTTGCGCAACAGTGTGCGGCTGCTATTATAATCTCCTAGCTGGCGTTGTCGTAGCTGCGGGTTCACACGACGCAATCGCGGGACGCTCCGCGTTTTTTCTAAGCTTTTTTTATTAGCTAGCTTTTTTGAGTATGTCGAGCACGTGTTTCCATTAACGTGGGCTGGCGTGCGAAGGTCATCGACTGTGACACGCATTCGTGACACTTGCCCAGCGAAGCGGCGTTGAGTTGAAAGATTATCGAGTTCAAATAAAAACAAAATGGCCACGAAACCAGTTGGAAACTAGTTTCGCACGCATCAAAGATAAGCTAGATCATCACTATTCTTGCTGGGCTGTGGAAGCACCATCATTCACTATGTAGGATTGGGGTGAGTCCGGGAGCCCTCTGCCGAGGCCATACGTATGGCTTCTAGTGCAGATGAGGGAATGGAGGTGAGACTACACGAAGAAACGCACGATAGCAGTTACCGTTCTCGCTGTGCTGATAGCGTCAGTGGCGTTCGCGGGAGCGGTCTATGCGCAGACGACGAATACTACGACCAGCACAACCACGTCAACGACTTCAAGCAGCATGAGCAGCGCTAGTGGGCCCCTCGGGCCGTTGCTCGGCACGCCAAATCAGAACACGAATCTCAGCACCGTCTGCCACAACAAAGCAGTCAGGCACGAGCTAATCACGTGGTACAAGCAACTTCCTACCGACCAGAAGAACGCCCTGCAGAACGACCTCAAACAGGCGGTGACCAACTGGTATAATCAGTTGCCATCGGATCAGCAGGCCAAGCTTCAGAGCATAGTGAACCAGACAAGCCAAGCGCAGTAGAGAACAAAATGAGGTGAGGGGCGTCAGTGCCATACTTCCCCCCTTGAGCTCTATAGGATCCCTTCGCCTCTTCTCACTTTATTCCCCTTTTTTCAATTGCAACGGCACGGAGGTAATGAGATGCCGCAAAGGGCGGCCGCGACGAAAAAAATGGAACTCTACTCGAGGAGACGGGAGATGTATCGTCTCCATATCGCTGAACTGCAGATATCTGAGATTATAGAAAGGCTGTCGGTGAAATACCGCGTATCGAAGCGCGTCCTATGGGAGGACTGGCAGAAACGGTCTCAGTGGGTGTACGACGTCTTTGACCTCGAGCCGGCTCAGGCGCCGCGGTCGACATAATGCGACGGTCACACACATGCCTGATTAGCCGAAGTGCCTCTGGTCTTGCCGAATCGAAACCGAGGAGTGATTGATGCGCACGATTCAGCAAAAAATAGCGTTGTAACCGCCTCGTCTTTGCTTCGTTTCAAGGAGCGTGCAACGGGCAAAGATTATTATCGGATGCAAGAGATTGCTACGTGATTGTGGTAGGACTTAACGTTATGAAATGGCATCGCGCAATACCTATTTTCTGCGTTCTTATACTGTTGTCAGTTGCGACAGCAGGATGCACAGCTAGTCTAAACCCGCCTTATATTCAATTTAACGCTTCCCAATCTACGACAGGAACCCCGGCAGGAATCAACGCGCAGGGGACCACTAACGGCACAGCGCATATGCTCGCCGTGGAGCAATTGGGCAACAACAGCTACACGGGGGCCGTGTCTGACGTTGTCGTATATACGCAACCTGGAACCGGACACGTCTTTGTTGAGACCGAGCCGGTGACGGGCGTCGATTTTCAAGAGACCGCGAGAACTGCAGTAACTGTTGCAGCCGCGCGCGCTCACGTCAATTCAAATCAACGAGATTTTGAATTCGTGGTAAGTGTACCTAAGGGCGTGGACGAGGTAGACGGGCCAAGCGCTGGTCTTCCCATGACAATCGCGACGTACTCGGCGATAATGAAGAAGCCGACCAATCAGCACGTCTACAGCACCGGTACTATTGACAGCAGCGGAACGGTAGGCGATGTCGGTGGCGTTTACTGGAAGGCAGAGGCAGCAGCACAAAGTGGCGCTCGCGTCATCCTCGTCCCCTACAATGAAACTGTCGTAAGCACCACTTCTCCGCTCGAAACAAACCCGGTCGGGGGCGTAAACTTACAATCGCAGCTGAGTCACGATGGTTATAACGTGACCGTCGTCGGGGTAAAAAACGTTGACCAAGCGTTACCGTACTACTTCAGTTGAAGTGGTTAGGGCCGTTAAGCCATCGAGGTAAACAAGAAATGGAAGCCGTGCGCAAACGGCGTCTAGAATTACTGATCGCGTTGCTCGTCGTAGGAATCGTGGCGGGAGCTACCATCATCGTCCTCGGAGCAGAGAATGCCCTACCAGGAACTAGCAGCGGTTACATCAGCGTTGTAAAAACGCCACAGACGTCGCAATCGCCAGATCAACAGGCCCAGCAGCAAGCGCAATATGAAGCGCGCGTGAAAAGCCTGCTTGCGATCGCAAACAAGGATGACCGCGTACACGCGTTGGTCGTGGGAAAGAACTATACTGTCGTGGGAATTCTCGCACAGCCCCCTCCTTCGTCCGGTGCGCCTCCCATCTCTTCTCTGGTGTTGCGAGTAGAGGGCAAGTTTTACAAGATCGACATCGATATACCGCATGAGAAGGTAAGCTCTGTGGCGGAGCGCATCTGCTACGGTCCGGGGTGCAATGACTAACCTCAGGCCGCACGACGTGAGGTACAGCTATGGTAGGGGGGCAAATTCGAGGAAAGATACTCTTTGCGGCAGCTGTTTTTATCGCCTCGGTGCTCGTGCTCGCGCTCAAGTTGCTCAATCCTACGCCGGTGCAAATCCTCGTTGAGGGCAATACTGCCATTACGACTCAGGTCCCCGGGCTCTTCACCTACGCCGATGTGCTCCTAATTGCTGTTGCGCTCGTTCTTATGAGCGTCAGCGGCACGTACATCTTGTTGCACGACTCAACCACCCCTGCGCCTGCTGCGCCTGCGTCCGCGGGGGACGTGATCCTTGAAGAGCGGCGGCAGCGGTGGGAAGAGGTTGCCAAAACGCTTAAAGACGATGAGCAGACGCTCTTCAAAGCGATTATCGACGAGGGAATCGTTCACCAGAGCGAACTTGTCGAAAAGACCGGCCTTCCGAAATCCAACGTCAGCAGAGCGCTCTACGGGCTAGAAAGCAGGGGCCTTATCGAGCGTAGGCGGCGCGGGATGGGAAATGTGGTATTGCTCAAATAACAGCTCCGTCAGTTGACAGCTTCTTTTTTTTGACGGTCGGTAGCTGTCCCTCGCTGCGCGGTTTTCTGCACTAAGTGGTGCCGAGTGCGGGTAGAAACGTTGTCAATAGTTCCTTTTCCCAAAAACTCACAACTCTGGAAGGTAGCTCAACCGCCCGACGTTGCGATCGTAGCTCAGTTTTGAGCGTAAGAGTGTGCATTCACAGCACGTCTTGTCATAATCTCACGCCGCTTCGCGCTATAGTAACCTATTCTTCGTATGCAAGAATCGAGGGAAAAACATTGGGACAGAGCTCTCGTATAACAGATGACGCTCGCCAAAAATCCGCTCTAAATCGCTTTCTTCGCTTCTGGCGATCCAATAGAGAACGAAAACGCTCGCAAAGGCCCAGATGAATGCAAGCACGCCCTGCGAGAGCACGGCGACGCCAACGATCATTAAGATGAATCCGAGATATATAGGATTCCTTGTTTTGGCATAAACACCGGAGGTTACGAGGCCCTTGATGTGGTATATGGAGGGAATCTCCTGGAACGCTAAGATGCGCATCGCTACCCCGACGAGCAGCAGCGTCCCACCAGTCACTTCTAGGGCGAGCGATGGCGGAACGAGGAGATCATAGCGGACGCTCAACACGATGCTTGCCCAGCCGAGTGCAAGCAGCGCGATTCCAATAACTAGTTGCCTGCTCCGCGGAGAGGGCGTTTTTCTCATCGTTCAGCCCAAGACTGGGCTATCTTTATGGGCAGTTGCTCAACCGGCGTTCGGTTCACGTGCGAGCTTGGACTGCGGAGCGGCCTACTGCAATCACCAGTTACAAGTGGAGTCCTTGAGCCACGCGTGCGCCCAATTCGCTGTCAGCTTTGGTCAAGTTATCCACCATGCGCTCTTGTATGGACTTCTCGGCGTTCCCTAGTGAGTCGACTATATTGTCGACCAGGTGGTCTTGGTCGATCGAGTCTAATGACCGGAACTTAGCACCTGCCTGCGCAAAGTCATTTGTGAGGCTAATCTTCCGTCGAGTGATTTCCCCGTCGACTCGATAGAGGGACGTTGGGCCGGAAGGCGCTTCGTTTGGCATACCGCCACCTAGACTGTTAGGTTCGTAGTTGACTACTCCGCTGTACGACCCCGACTGCATGAAGCCGTCACGTTGGTTGTTGTTAACCGACACGTGCGGTCGGTTGATTGCGAGCTGCAAGTAGTTAGGCCCCAGCCGATGTCGCTGCGTATCTGCATAAGAGAAGATGCGGCCTTGCAGCAGCTTATCAGCAGACGGTTCTATTCCTGGAATGAAGGCACCAGGAGAGAACGCGGCCTGCTCCGTTTCATCGAAGTAGTTCTCCGGGTTTCGATTGAGCACCATCTTACCGACCGGCATCAGCGGGAATGTGTCCTCGGGCCACGTCTTGGTAGCATCGAGGGGATCGAAGTCCTGTTCAAGCTCTTTAGTGATATCCATCATCTGAACGTTGAGTTCATACTCAACTTCCCCGCCCCTAGCGATCGTATCCCAAAGATCCCTGGTGAGGTAATCTGTATCGGTCCCCGCCAATTTCGTAGCTTCATGACGGTCAAAGGAATGGACGCCCAGCTTCGGTTTCCAGTGGTACTTGACGTAGCACGCTTCCCCCGCTGCGTTTACCCACTTGTAGGTGTTGACGCCAAATCCTTCCATCATCCGGTAGCTCTTAGGGGTCCCGCGGTCCGAGAAAAGCCAGACGATCATGTGGGTTGATTCAGGGGTCAAGGAGATAAAATCCCAAAAACGGCTATTTGCTGAGGAGGTCGTCGGAATGTTGGAATCTGGTGAGGGCTTGAAGGAGTGCACCATATCAGGAAACTTGAGGGCATCGCGGATGAAGAAGACGGGCAGGTCGTTTCCCACGAGGTCGTAGTTTCCCTCTTCAGTGTAGAACTTGACCGCAAACCCTCGCGGGTCGCGCGCCGTGTCCGCAGACCCTCGAGCGCCGACGACCGTTGAAAAACGAACGAAGACGGGCGTCTGCGTTTCCGGATCCTGGAGGAACTTCGCACAGGTATATGGGGCCATGCTTTGGTACACTTGGAAGTAGCCGTGAGCCCCCGCCCCTTTAGCGTGTACGACGCGCTCCGGGATGCGCTCGCGGTCGAAGTGCGCGAGCTTTTCGATCAGATGCACGTCTTGCAGCAAGACTGGTCCTCGCTCACCGACGGTCAGTGAACTTTGGTTATCGGTGACGGGAACGCCTTGATTCGTGGTGAGATGCTTGTCGCTCATAAGAGTAAGTTCACGTCAGGAGTAAAAAAGCCTTCGACAGAACGGTGTAGCGGTCAGCCCTTTGCGGCTGGCTTGATTCTTTACGCTTCTCAATTATGCACGCGGAGGAGTCTTTATTGGCGTAAAAGCCTTGCCTGAGCGTCCCAGTCGCATCTCATCTGTGGCCCTGAGCGACCATTCTTTACAGCAGTTTTTTACACGTTATTCCTCTGAGCAGGGAATGCATACCGCTTCGCCGTTTTCCAGTCGCACTCTGTGTTCTGAAACCGGCTCTCCGCACTTGTGACACGTTACCGACCGAAATATCCGTGCCTTTCTCGGAACATCGGCGATTTCGATATTCGTGACGTCAAACAAATCTTCCTCTGGCATCTTCATGAACGTTTCAGCGATTCTGTCTGCGCGTTTCCTGAATTCTTGCTCTTCTTGCCGCGAGGCAGATCCGGAACTCACCTTCGCCCGCAGCTGGCTCCACGCTGGATCCATATGCTCTAGATCCACTGAGCTCTTCAACGCGATTCGTACCGCGTCACCGGTGTTCCTGTTTATGAACGTATACACGTGCTTTCCGTAGTCTCTAAACACAAGATTGCCTTTTCCGAATGTGCAACCAGTTACAACCTGTACGGCGTCGACGCTACAGCTGTCGTTTTCAACTATGGCTACTAATTCCTCGTCGACTGACTTATCAGAGGAAAGCTCCCGCGTTGCTATCTTTGCAGCGCGGTATCCGATTGCTGTTCCAGGACAAACGTGCCCGTGGAACGTCGTGACGTCCGGAAAAGAGGTCTGCTTTGCGGTTCTCATCTCAATCACCTGTCCGTCGTAAAACCCACGATTGACATGATCGTATGTGCCGTCAGTATTCATAAATTCGTGCCAAGGTTGTTGTTCGAAATGCTTCCAGAAAGCTCATATCCGCTTCGCGCTAACCAATCTTCGTGACGATACACTAGCCCGCTTGCGCGTCAGAGAGCGACGAAAAGCGGGTTAGAGCGAGCTTGAGCAGCAGGTTGGGCTGTAATGCTCAATATAACCTGCGCTAAGCGTCGATATGACCTGCGCTAGGCGTTTACCGCCGAAGCACAAAACAAGGGAAAAAGCTTATAGAATCGGAAATGCATGAATTGAGACAGAGAAGGTGTAACTCTAAGCATGAATGAAGCCGACGCAAGCTCGATAGCATACTGTGGCCTTCACTGCGGCGACTGTCCGAATCACTCGGGAGAGATTGCTGATTTGGCGCGCGATTTGCGTAAGAAGCTGCGCGAGTATCATTTTGAGCGGGTGGCTCCAGGGCTTGCCACGTTCTTCAAGCCATTCGCCAACTATGAGCCGTGTTACAAGACTCTTGGGGCGATGGGGAAGCTTCGGTGTAAACGCGGGTGCCGCAACAATGGCGGGCCACCGCAGTGCAAGATCAGGAATTGTTGCAGGAAGCACGACTTTCAGGGTGCTGGCAATGCACTGATTTTGAGACCTGCGAGAAGCTCAGTTTCCTCACGCCGACGCACGGAGACGCTCACACGAAGAACCTTAGGACGATCAACAAGCGATGGGTTGATGCGTTTCTTACGGGAAAAAGGTATTGGTGAATGTTGATGGGCGATCTTAGTCTCTCAGGTATCACGAGGAAGTACTTTATGTGCTTTCGCGGTCATGCAATCGATTAGAGCGTTCCTTTCTACGTTCATACGACACTTTGGAGGCGAGAACCTAGGTGTGCTCGTTTAGAAGGGGAGACGGCGTTGTTTGGTAGTTGTCCTGGGACGTCGCACTTACGAACGCCCACCCTGACAATCAAGAAGTGCCCGCGGTGCGGCGAAGACGTGGAGATTTTCTCATCAGACGTTAAGGTCAAATGTGGCAAGTGCGGGCTCACAGTGTTTAACGACATGAACCTGTGCATTCACTGGTGCGCCTACGCAAAAGAGTGCGTTGGCCCTGAACTCTACGAGCAGTTAACAAAGGGCGATAAGGAGCAAACTAAGTCCCCGTAGCGTTTTAAGCTGCAGAAGCGGCAGCCCGCGGCGATTTTTCAAGGGTGAAACCTTATATCTACGAACGCTAACGTGTGTTGACGACTAGACCTTCGACCACCAACCCTATCGTTTGCTGGGGATCAAGAAGTGAACGAACGCAGCGATGCATCACCTGAGCTCTTCGAAATAGTGTCTGGCTTTCTCCGCGCTTTTTCTGATGCCGCGGTGCTCACGGATGCTGAAGGCATCATCCTCGCCGTCAACGACGCAGCTGTCGAGCGGTTCAGCACTAGCGCTCCCACACTCGTCGGCACCTCCTCATACGATGTTCTTCCTGCCGAGGCAGCGCAGACGCGCCAGAGATGGATGGCAGAGGTCATCGCCTCAGGTGCTCCGATGCACGTCGAAGAATCGTGCGAAGGGCGACGTTTTCGAATATCTCTCTATCCTCTTGCGAAAATGAACGGCTCAGTTACACGCGTGCTCATGCTTGACAAGGCCGTGACGGAAGAGCGTGACGTCATTGACGAACAACAGCGTCTTGCTGTGCTTGACTCGGCAACTGAAGCGATCATCATTTTTGATCTCGACGGGCACATAAAGTACTGGAATAAGGGTGCCGAACAGCAGTATGGGTGGAAGCAAGACGACGTACGCGGGGTAATAATCCATACGTTGCTTCACACTGTCTTTCCATCCCCACTTGCGGACATCACGGGTCAGCTCTTGCGTGCGGGAAGGTGGGAGGGGGAGGTACAACATACCACTCGCGCCGGTACCGCCATTACGGTCATGAGCCACTGGACGTTGCAGTACGGTGCACGCAATGTGCCGGTGGCAATCCTCGAAACGGCGCGGGACATCACTGAGCGAAAGCAGGCTGAAGAGAAGCTCCGTGTCGCCTCGCTCTACGCAAGAAGCCTAATCGAAGCAAGTCTCGATCCCCTCGTCACCATCAATGCTGACGGAAAGATTACGGATGTCAACAAAGCCACCGAGGGGGTGACTGGCCTTTCCCGCGAAGAGCTGATTGAAAGCGACTTCAGCAACTATTTCACTGAGCCGGAAAAAGCAAAAGCGGGCTACCGACAGGTCTTCACTGACGGTTTTGTCAGAGACTATCCCTTAGCCATTCGGCACAAATCGGGCAGAATCACGGATGTGTTGTACAACGCGACACTGTTCAAGAATGAACGGAACGAGAATCAAGGAGTTTTTGCAGCTGCGCGGGACGTCACCGAGCGGAAGCAGGCCCAGCACCAGCTGCAAGAGCACGCGCAGCGCACTTCGGTGCTCAACGAGGTTAGCCATGTCATCAACGAAGCTAGCGACCTTCCTACATTGTTTGGAGAGGCCCTAGCTACGACGATTGAGCGGCTGGGGTTTGCTGCAGGATTCATTGCCACAGAAAACGAAGCTGGGCGGATGCAGGTGCGCTACGCACATAACTTACCCGCAGCCTTCGTTGAATCCGTCGATCAGATCGATATCGACGCCAACCCCTACGTGCGAGCCGTGTTTCGGAAAGGGGAACCCGTGATCGTCGAGGAACTCTCTGCTGACACGCTTGCTGCCAGCCACGGATTGCACGGAGCCGCCGTCTCCGTTCCCGTCTTCGCTGAAGGTGCCCTTATTGGACAGTTCACGATATACGCGATGCGCCCTCACTCGTTTACGCGAGAGGAGCGAATTCTCCTTCTCACGATCGGAACTGAATTCGGCACGGCGTTGTCGAAGCTTGAGGCACAGGCAGCCGCTCACCACTACGCCGAGGAACTCGCGCAATATTCCGCACATCTTGAGGAGCTTGTAGAGAAACGCACTGCGCAGCTCAGGGACGTCGAGCGCCTCGCCGGCATCGGGGAGACCGCCGCTATGATCGGTCACGATCTCCGCAATCCCTTGCAAGGTCTCCAGTACATTGTCGATCTGCAGAGGCTCCGCTTCGAACGCATGTCTCCCGCCGAGCGCAGCCGCGACGAGTGGCAAAAAGAACAAGCGCTCTTTGCCAAGATCAGCGACCAGATTTTCTAC
>CABDZB010000040.1_pt1 | contig 17949 bp, 10 predicted proteins | sample 3132081 | NCBI WGS metagenome assembly CABDZB01 (sample SAMEA5534339, study PRJEB31848) | metagenome | biome: tundra; feature: field; material: soil | place: USA | collected 2013-05 | depth 0.45 m | reverse complement strand
CTTTCGTACGAACTGGCGGAGCGGGGTTCCGAGGCTTTTCACTGATTTTGCAACGGTGCTGTAGGCGGGATTACCAAAGCCGACAGGGAGTATTGCCACCTCGAACTTTGGCGCGTACGCGGTGCCAATCTGCAAGGGAGAGACGCGCTCGCACGCGAAACCGTATTCCACAAAGAGCTTCTCAAAGAGAAGCGGTCGATCCCAGATGAGCGCTATTTCAGTCATTACCTCAACGTGACTGGGCGGCTACTTAAGAATTATTGCCGCAGGCACGGCTCCCCCACATCGCAGAATTGGCCGCCAGCGAAAGTAAGCTGCCCTTCGCTCGGCCTTACGCGCCAGGCACCACTGCGCCAAAGCACCCTCTTAGAGATCGGCCAGCGCACGTCGCTCACAGCCCTCGCACGAACTGTCGTGGCACGGGTTCAACAGTGTAAACCCAGACGCGACGTCTTGTTGTCACGTCGACGATTGACCGTGCTTCCAGCTCTCGACCAGTTCCGATAGTTCTCCTGCGTCAGTGATTTCCTCGATCCAAATCTCATTGAACCTGGTGCGCAGCGCGGGAGAGAGCACGTTTCGTGACGGATGGATTTTAGGAGGATTGATGGAAAAGAACAACCTGAAATTGGGATGTAGTTTAAAGAGAGCCCCCTCTTCGTCGGCAACATAGCCGAAGTCTAATAACGTGTTGAGATACTCGGAGAGAGGATTGAGGTTTGCCTCGTCAATCAAAAGCCACGCGCCCGTCTTAACAGCCTTAAAAAGCAATCCTCGCTTGTAGTGCCATTTGCCGCTGCGGCCTTGCGTATAGCCACCCAAGAGCTCCTCAAGACCTGAGTCTGATGACAGGTTAACATAGTAGAGATCCGTTTTCTTCTCCCGTGCAAGATAGCGTATCAACGTCGTTTTGCCTGAAGCAGGATAACCTACCAAAAGAATCGGCTCGTTGAAAAAGAGTGCTTTGACAACACTCGCCAGCGTCTGTCGCTGCGTTTTGGTCGGGACAATGAGCGCCTCTTGACCAGGAATGAGATAGCGACCGCGAGTAACCGACAAGTCCGCTAAGAACTGCTCCAATTGCTCAGCGTGGCTAGCAAGAACGTCCTCAATGCCCGTGCTCTCAGTTTTAAGGCCAAAGAGCGTGTCGATAAGCTTTATGAGAGCTTCCCGCTCGTCGCCGTTCCGCACGCGTGCCACGTAAACATCTGACAGTTCTCGAGCGAGGAGCTGTAAAAGCGCGGGTTCGGGCACATTGGCCTTTATAGCGGGCGTTAATCGTCTCCCGAGCCGTATTAAGTCGCGCAAACTGAATATGTACGGCTCTTTTTCCTCCTTGCCGATTACTTTCGAGTCCGCTTGTTCCTGGAGCGTAATGTGGAAAAACGCGACAGAGTACGCCAAATGAGCAGGAATGTCGAACAGTCCGCTCAAAATCTCAATGAGATCTTCTTCGCTGAGCTCGGGTTGATAGTGCACTTTGAACCTCGACACAAACACCCGCGAAAGCCGTTCTCGTTGTGCGTAACTCAATGGATTCGCCGTGGCAAACAGCCGGAATTCGTTTGACGGCTCGACAACGCGTTGATCGCCATTCTCTGAATAGACAAACTTGCCGGTGATCAGGTAGTCATTCAGTATCTCAAGGACTTCAGAGGTCGCGAGGTTGAGCTCTTCGAGAACGAGGCACATGCCACGCTTGGCTCCCGTGATTATGATCCCATCCTGCCAGACAAAGGTGCCTTGCTTGTTTGGCTTTATTCCGCCGATGAGTTCTGACTTAGATATATACGGGTTGAGCGTGTACGAGACGTGTTGGTTGCCCAGCGCCTCAGCTAGCCACTTGACCAAGAAGCTTTTCCCCGTAGAGGTCGGCCCCATCAGCAAGAGCGGGTGGCGTAGAAGATACGCTGAAGCGATAGCGTAGAGCATCTCGTACGAGGCCTTAGTTACGATGCACGGTGGTGTGTTAGTGCGCAATCTCTTTTTCTTCAGGGTGAGGCGGCCTACCTTGAGTGAGTCTTTTCCCAACAGAACGAAAGGCGAATAGGCACCAGAAAGTGGGGCAGACAGCGGCTCGTCGAGCTCCCTGCCCAGCTCTTGGATGGCCTGCACAAACACTGCTTCCTCCTGACCCGATAACACTGCGCGCAACACGCTTGCGAAGAGGTCTTGCGCGGCAGCACGAACTTCGGCCGCCTCGTCGTCCAGCGCGCGCTCCAACTCGCGCAGCGGCGCAGCCCCGCCCTCACGGACGTGTCGAGGATAGACTCGTTGGAGGGCTTCTATCGTGGCCAGACGCACCTCCGGGTCGTGATCAGTGAGCAGTTGTTCGAGAGGCGCCACGTTGACGGCATTCCCGTGTTCGATGAGTGCTACGTAGACCCTGCCTAGAGCTTCGGCCGCTGCCACACGGACTCCTGCGTGTTGGCTCTGTATGGATTTCTCTAATTTTTTAACCTCGATGGCCATTTCCCTTTGAAGCAGCGCGGGATATATCGCGCCAAGCGCTTCTATCGTGGCCCGACGCACCTCCGGGTCGTGATCAGTGAGCAGTTGTTCGAGAGGCGCCACGTTGACGGCATTCCTGTGTTCGATGAGGGCTAGGTACACACGGCTGAGCGCGTTGACGGCAGTCCGACGCATCTGGTCATTTGATTGTGACAGAAGCCGCTCGAGCAGCGCGCAGTCAACCGCGTTCCCGCGTTTGATGAGGGCTGGGTAGACGGTGCCGAGTGCGTTCGCGGCTGTTTTGCGCACGACCCAGGATCGATCGCTGAGAGCCGCTTCGAGCGCTTTGAGATCAACATCCGTGCCGCGTTGGATGAGGGCTGGGTAGACGGTGCCGAGTGCTTCGGCGGTCGCTTGCCGTACGGCCCAATAGTCATCAGTAAGCCCAGTCTTCAAGCGTGACACGTCGACCGCTGCGCCCACCTCAATCAGCGCCGGATAGATGATGCCGAGGGCCTCTATCGTCGTTTGCCGTATATAATCGATCAGTCCGTCCAGGCCCTGTTCAATTTGAGCTACGTTTATTTGCCTATCGTGCTTTATGAAAGCCGGATAAACAGCGCTCAAAACCTGCGCTGCCATCTTGCGCACTCCGAGGAACTCGCTGTCAAGCGCGTGCTCAAGCTTTGATACCGAGGGCACCACTCCTCGGTCGAGCAGCGAAACATAAACGCGACCGAGCGTATCTATGAGCGCCATTTGGAATTTCTCGTCACGATCTCCGAGATCGGCCTCGAGCGCGTCGATGTCAACGCTCTCGCCTCGTTTCACGAGTTCTGGATACACAATGCCTAAAGCCCGCACTGTAGCTTGGCGCACCTCGGTGTCGTGATCAGTGAGCAGGCGCTCCAAAGAGTCCATTTCAACCGCGTTCCCGCGTTGGATGAGGGCTGGGTAGACGGTGCCGAGTGCGTTCGCGGCTGTTTTGCGTACAACCCAGGATCGATCGCTGAGAGCCGCTTCTAGCGCTTTGAGATCAACATCCGTGCCGCGTTTGATGAGGGCTGGGTAGACGGTGCCGAGTGCTTCGGCGGTCGCTTGCCGTACGGCCCACGATTCATCGCGAAGCGACAGCTCGAGAAGACTCGTGTCGACCGCTATTCCCTCTCTGATGCGTTCGTTATACAAAGAGGCAAGAACGGCGACGGCTGCTTGGCGTGCATTCCACGCTGCATTGATTAACTCTGCTTCTAATTCCTCCACAATAATATCGCGCAAAAAATCCGCGACAAGAACGTGATATGCGATCTCGCGTCCGACGATCTGGGTCCGTTTGTCTGGGGCAGTCACTAACGCGCTAAGCAAGCGTAAGAACGGCTTAATGCTCGGACTTGCAGCAAAGGTCATGAGAAGCTCAACAAAAGAGCTCACGCCTTCCGAAAGAGAGGTGACCAGCGCAGGCAGTTGAGGGGCTTGCGAAGTGAGATCGAGCGGTTCAAAATCATTTAGGACTGCTTTGATGTTTTGTTGCTCTTCGACTATTGAACGGATGATCGGTTCATTCTCTGGTTGTATCCGCGTAAACCCGTAGTGACACGCCTCAACAAACGCGTCTTTTTCGCTTAAGCCAGCCTCCAAGAACAGCGTCACTGCTTCCGTTGCCCGTTTCAAGTCCCGAATTGTGAAAAAGTCGGGGAAGTCGTGCTTAAGCTTGAGGTAAACGCCGGCGATTAGCGCCCCGAGCGCGACCGTGAACCTATCGTCAGCGGCTTGAGAAGGCCCGTCGCTTCGAGTGTCGCGTCTTGACGAGTCACCAGGATGAGTCACTCGTCACCTCTTGCTGGAGCACTTCGCCCAACGTCAACGGCAACTCGTCAACGGTAGCGACTTGTATCGGACGATGATACCGCGTGCTTATCGTTTTTGCCTGTTCGCCGATACCGATGCCGACCACGCTTATGGCTTTTGTCTCCGCCACATCTTGCAGTTCCTCGAACGTTATGCCGGTCGTGTTGACGTTTCCTTCGCCGTCAGATATGACGATTATGAGGCGATAAACGTCTTCTGGCTCTCGATCGAATAGGTCGATCCCTAACGCGAGCGCGTCGGCATCTGCCGTTGCCCCGAGTGGAATAAATTTAGATACGTCCTCAAACACATCCTCACGAGCCCGCTGAGTCAGCGTCTCCCCAAACGGCTTGTGGATGATTGGCGCGTCCGCGAAGCCGATGATCGCGTAGTCGATTCCCAGATAATCGAACGCTTCCATGAAGAGCAAAAGCGCGTGCAGCGCAGCAGTTCGCTTTGGTTCCTGCATCGAGCCTGATTCGTCTAAGAGCAACATTATCCGGTGGTCCAAGCGGGTCGGCCGTCTGCGCTTGAGGAATACGTCGAAATCTTTCTTGGTCGTTGGCAAGCCTTGTTGCATCTTGCGCGTAACGTCCATCACCCGACGCAAATCTGGTTTTTGCCCAGAAGCATAGTAGCCTTCGTACTTTGGCTTGCGATTCTTTGCAAGCACGTTTTCAAGCGTTCCGACGAGCATATGCAGCAATCCCGACACCGCAGCGTACGCCCGGTTATATTCGTTTATACGGCGGCCGCGTTCGAACTCGAGGTGCCGGCGCTGAGCGATAAGGTCTCTGCGGGTGAGTTCGGAGTGCGGCTTTTCTGCTGAGATTCGCACGTGCTCAAGGCTATCCCTGTTCTCCCCAATTCTTTGTTCAAGGACATCTGCGTCAACCGATTCGGGCACATTTCGCTTAGCAGACAGCCGATCGGCGAGTTCCTTGGCTTGCTCCTCGAGGATCTCCTGCGCCTCTTGCTCCAAAATTTGTGGGTTAATTTCAGAGGGGTTTTCACCTTCGCCGAGAGGTTGCTGCCCGCGCTCTATACCTAGCGTAAGGTTGTCAGCGGCTTGCTTGAGCAGCTGTTCGTACGGCTCTAGAATATGGGTCTGGATCTGTTCGGCCGCTTCCCGTGCGTACCGAAGCTTGTCGTGCTCTGCCGCGCGGCCGGGGGGGTAGTGGTTGAAGATTGATTGAAAAAACTGAGCTGTGCTTTCGAGAGCCGCGCCCACCTGTGGGCTTATCACGTACGAAGGAAGCATACCAAACCGCCAGAAGTAAAGAACGCACAACAGGTACTCGAGATGAGGGAACAGCTGGTATGCCTGAATCGCTGAATTGGAGTATTGTTGCACCTCCTTCTGCAATTTGTGGCTATAAGCCGTCGCGCTGAGGTCTTCCGACAACAGATCGTCGTAAATGAGATCAAGATATGGGGTCGTTCCCTTAAACGTGGCTTTCATCCAGTTACTTGCGCGTGGATCTTCAAACGTGTTGAGCAGTAAGCGCAACGATTCGCTCGAAAGAAGACGCTTGAAGACTGGATGTTTCACGTCGACACGCGTTACTTGGTAGTGGCCGATCTCGTGCAATAAGGAACCAATGATTTTGTCGGGAGGTGCTGTGACGAGGTCGACAAGAGGGAAGGTTATGGTGTTACTCTCATAGTCAAAAGCCCACCATTCGCCAGGAACGACGCTGATGTCAACGTCCTCACCCAGTCCCGTTGAGATGATGGTCACGAGCGTGCGCATCTTCTTGAGGAGGATGGCCTGGTCTATTCTATTTCTCGCGGCTAACTCGGCTATCCGTTGGCGTTGTTCTTCCGAAAGTTCAGTGTCGGGCTCGCGCGAAGGCGTTCCTGACGTGGCGAGCGGGGCTGCTTGCACATCCAAATGCGGGAGCTTCTGAGCCAGATGCGCGAACAATGCGTCCAACCAGTCTTTGTTAGCGAACATCGCGTAGCGCTCGGGCGCGCCCAACACGTTGACTTGGTCTTTGAGAAGCGGCAGCGAGAGTTCATCGAGCAGCTCGTCACAGTTTCTGTCGTTTCCGTTTCGCGCGAGGCGGTCAAACACATACGCAAACACTCCGAGTCGAAAGCCAACGGGCACGCCTTCTCGCAGCAATGCGTAGCTCAGATAAACGACACGGTCGTCTACGCTCGCTAACGCCGTGCCGTTTGCGTCAACGTCAAGCGAGCGCGAACTGGCCGAAATGACTACCCCCGCTGGGAGCGTTCGCGCTGGCTGCTTTTGATTCAAGGAGACCCACGTAGCAAAATCACGTTCAAACTGACCTAGCATCTGCGTCACTCGTGCCCGAATAGCTGGTGGCAAATTAGCAACTCGGTTCTGATCGAAGACGAAGCGCACGTGCGAGTCAGCGATGCATATCGAGACAGTTAGCTCTGGAAGACTCTTCTCTTCTTCTGTCGGCCTAGAAAACGCCGGATAATGAGCCAGGGACACGTCGGTGGTTCTCCTGTGTGACATTCTCCAATCAGAAAAACGTGTCGGTCGAGGGGGACCAACACCTATTCAACGTCACCGTTCTTCGTATATGTATTTACGAGCGGGAATATAATGATGATGACGTCGTATTGCTAATTAAACGCGCGCATTCTATTGGCCTTGGACATTCGCGCCAGGCTACAGAATGGTTCTAGAAGAGAGTCGCAGGTGTGCGCGAACTACTGTGTCAGCTCGTCCAATAGCAAAAAACACGATGCCTGTGCGCGGGCCGAATTCTCTAAAGTGAGACTACTTCACGGTCGCCGCGATCTGCCACGACGCCGTGCACGTCCGTATGTGGGGGGTCTTTGCGAGTTCTAAATCCGCTCACCCGTGATGTCCACTTTGACGCCTGTAACCTTTTCGACAGGCTCTTTTCGGGGCATCGTGACCTCTAAGACCCCGTTGTTGAATCGCGCTTTAGCTTTGTCTGGAATTACTGGAGCTGGCAAACGCATGGTTCGCTTGTACGCCATGTAGCCCCTCTCTCGACGAGCGTAAGGTTGCTGTTCACGTGCTATTTCAGCTTTTGATTCGGCACTGATCTCTATAGTGTCTGGCGTGAGGTTGAGGTCTATGTCCTCTTTCTTAACCCCTGGCAGATCAGCGACCAAGTGAATTTCTGTTCCGACGTCGATAATATCTACGTCAGGGGCCCTAACCGGCCCTCGAGGCCTTGGTATGATTTCAGGGACGTACGCCTTGTACAAGTGCTCAGCACGCGAACGCTGCGGCTCCGGAACAAGCCTCTTGTAGAGGTCTTCGGCACTCGCAAACATAGCGTCAAATGCGCGTCTGACATCAGCAAGAGTACCCAAGATCCAATCTTCTCTCGTCGTCATTTTTCTGCCTTTCATTCGTTTCTCGACCATATGATCACCTGCTAGTGGTTCGGCTGAAAATAATCACTCTCCAAAGAATTCTGCTTTGTTCCTATTTATATCCTCACCTCTGCGTTGAAACGATGCGCAAGCGCTCTTGGCAGCGTCACTGCATCCACGCAGCTTGGGCCGGGTCGCTTAGGTGGCGTCCGCAGGACGGCAGCAACGTCATGCGGCACCGACTGTACGCACAGCACTCGCTGCCGGGCATACCACAGGCTGCCAGAAAACTCAATTTTAAACTCTTTTATTGATTGCGGAGTGACAAAGAGCTAAGTAATTGCGTGACCAAAAAGATAGCTAGTGCTGTTGAAATAGCAGGGAAAAACTAGGTCGGGCGCCTAGATAGTTAGCTATTTGAGTTTTCGCCGAACAGCTCTGAGCTAGCGTGGTAGGATCAACATGGGAATCAAAGTTGCACTTATTCATCCGCCGTTTGGCAAGGGAGACGTCAGAAAGCTGAATATCTGCTCGCCGCCATTGGGGCTTGCTTATTTAGGCGCTTTTCTCAGAGAGCACGGTCATCGCGTCGCTATCATAGATGCCGAAGTTGAGCGGCTGAGCACCACGCAGATTATGGAGCGCGTGCAGACGGCCGATCTCGTTGGCATCACGACCACAGCACCAACTTACAGCTCAGCCCTTGCGCTTGCAAACCTCATTAAGCAATCGAACAACGGCACGAAGGTAGTTCTCGGTGGCCCACAAGCAACTTTTTTGGACCGCGAGTGTCTCGAGAAATCAGCGGCTGACGCCGTCGTTAGGGGGGAGGGAGAAGCCACCATGCTCGAAGTCGCGGATTCCACCGAGTCGGGCAGCTTGCACCACGTTGAGGGCATCACCTTGCGAGACGGGGACGCGATAGTTCGAAACCCCGATCGGAAGTTGATCGCCGATTTAGACGAGATTCCATTTCCCGCGAGGGACTTGCTACCAATGGCAAAGTACTTGCCACCTAAGAGCACCGGCGTCATATCGAGTAGGGGGTGCCCATTCAGGTGTATTTTCTGCGCCTCCTCAAGCCTGTACCACAAGACGTTTCGGTCGCGGAGCGCGGACAACGTCTTTGACGAGGTAGCTCAGCTCGTTGCTCAAGGCTACGACAACGTCACCATGCTCGATGACAATTTCATTCTCAACAAAGAGCGCGCCTTCAAGTTTGCCGATCTGGTAGAGGAAAACAACCTAAAGTTTAGCTGGTCGTGCACGGGGCGCGTTGACTCCGTTGATGAAGACTTACTCGGCAGGCTGCGCGAAGTCGGCTGCAACGGGCTCTTTTTTGGCGTTGAGTCTGCCTCGGACGACACGCTGAAGCTCATCAAGAAAGGGTTTTCGACCGGTCAGGTGATTAACGCCTTTGACGTGCTTAGAGACTACGATTATGCAACAACGGCGTCCTTTATGATCGGATTGCCCGGAGATGACGGGCAGAAGGTCGCCGACACGATCAACCTAGCAAAACAGGTCATGCCGGATTTCGCAATGTTTTCGGTCACCACGCCCTATCCGGGAACTGAGCTTTACGACAACATCGACAACTACGACCTTGAGATTACCTTGGATGACTGGAGTAAGTTCACCCTCACAAGGCCCGTGGTTCGTACACGTGCTCTTTCGACAGCAGAATTGCACCGGTGGTTTTTGAGGGCATACTTTGGTTTTTACGTGCGAGCGTCCTACTTACGACGGGCCATCGCAAAGAAGCAGCTCGGCTTCGTTCTGGGCCCCGTTCAGCACGCCATTGTCGACACATTCAGTGGCGCCTTCTCGCGCCACAGTTTGTGAGTTGACGCTACTCGAGACGCGACATTGATTTTGTCGGAAAGCCTTGGTTTGAGAGGATTAAGCGTAAATATCTTGCCTCACAGAGGTTAAAGCCTGATTGCAATCAGAAGGAGATGAGACGAATGGAAGCGAACAAAGTTTATGTCTTGCCAGACCTGCCTTATGGCTATGCCGACTTAGAGCCCTATATCTCTGAGCAACAGCTCAGGATTCACCACGACAAACACCACCTCGCGTACGTTAACGGCGCGAACGCGACTTTTGAGAAGCTCGATGCTGCACGGAAGAGCAACGCAGACGTGGACGTTAAGGCTACGCTGAAGGAGCTGTCGTTCAACATCGGTGGCCACGTGCTCCACAAGCTTTTTTGGCCAACGATGGCGCCTGCCGGCAAAGGCGGCGGTGGGGTCCCTAAGGGGAAGCTGGCGGATGCTATAAACAGCGAGTTTGGCAGCTTCGACCGGTTCAAGGCGGAGTTTAGCAAAGCTGCAGCAACCACCGAAGGGTCAGGATGGGCCGCGTTGGTGCTCGATATGCAAACAAAACGGCCCCTTATAATGCAAATAGAGAAGCACAATGTCAACGTCTACCCAAACTCCCGCATCGTCATGGTTCTTGACGTTTGGGAGCACGCCTACTATCTCGACTATAAGAACGAGCGACCGAAATTCGTCGATGCATTTTGGAACATCGTGAACTGGGAGATGGTGAACGAGCGGTTTGAAGAAGTGCTCGAGTGCACCTGCGGTATCACCTAAACCTTAGCGTCGCCGCGACCATATTGGAGTGTTGGATAGGGTTCCTGTCCAATGCTCTTTCCTAGCGTCAATCACGACCATTTGACGCAACGCCTTAGTCGATTGATTTGTAACGATTCAATCAACAGCGCTTTTTTTACAAAGAGCTATTAATCTACGGCAACCGAACTCGCGGTCTCGCGTCTCGCTCCCGTTTAGCCCGGCCCTTTGAGGGCAGAATGTGATTAGAGCTCAACTACGCTTGCGTGCCTGCTGGGGTCTTTTCGAATTGTTATCTGCTGCTGCGTGTACGCGTGAAAGGTGTCATCGTGGCTTATAACAATAATCTGGTTCAACCCCTTGATCGCACCGATTTGCTGAGCGAGGCTGTCGCATCTCTCTTCGTCAAGATGGATTGTTGGTTCGTCCAAGATGAACAGGCCCAAGCCGCTCAACGTCTCTTGCATTGCGAGGCGCACGGCCAAACACGCTGAGACCTTCTCCCCGCCGCTCATTTCATATAATGAGATCACATTGCCGCCATCTGCTTTGAAAACGAGGTAGTCCTCTTGCCAATGAAGTTGCGACTCGTCATTCACCATTTGCCTCCAGTGACGGGCAGCTTGCTGGCTCACCTTTTTTGTATAAAGCGGCCTCATCGCGCTCAAGTTCTTGAAACTATCTCTGATTTCATCAAAGAACTTGCCGTCAGCAGCAATCTCGTTGAGCTCAACGTCAAGTGCCATCAGGTCCTCCCGCTTAACCACGAGATCCGCTTCGTGTGGTTTCAGATCTTCAATTTGTCTGTTTAGTTGCGAGGCAATCCCGCGCATCTCATTAAGCCGTTGCCTCGTTTCTAGGCTATCTTTTTCAATTCGCAGGTGTTCAGCGGCGTCATAAAGCTTTGACGCGGCTTCTATGTCAACGGCAAGTTTCTGCCGGCGCTCTTCTAGTGCTGCCAAGTCTCGGGAACAGTTGTCGTGTCGTTCTATAGCCTCCTCAAGATTCGCCGCCAAACTGACGGACGCCATGTAGCTATCGTAGTCTTTTTGAAGCTCGCGCAATTCGTGTTCAAGTCGCGATACAAGCGCCTCATCCCCACCTTGTCCAGTCAAGTGCGCGATCGTACCTTCAGCTCTCTCTATGTCGCTTTGTAATGCTTCGTCTCTTCGACTGAGATCAGCCAGCCCACTGACTAAGGCAGACCGATCTGATTTTTTGAGAGTGTATGCGAGTGAGTGATACTCTTCGGCGCTCGCTTTCAACGCTCCGATGCGCTCTTCAAGAGACTTCATGCGAACCAAGTTATCACCAATCGCTTGGACAGAATCACGTTCGCCTGCCAGTTCTCGACGTAGTGTGTCTATCTCCTCCAGTTTTAGTTCCAGTTCACGCCGCTTGCCGTCGAGCAGTTGCAGTTGCCGTGCGGCTCCACGCGCCTCATTAATAGCTGATGCTCTTTCATCGCGTTTCGACTGAAGCAGCGCGAGTTCCGCTCGAATGACTTCAAGTTCGTGCTCGTGCCGATGGCCGCGTTCCTCGATCGATTCACACCGATCGCTCGTGTACGGACAGACACCTTTGAGGAGGCTATCGAGATCCTTTTCCATCTGCTTCTTGTGTCCGTCTAGCTCACCGACCTTTCGTGCTAACTCGTCGTATTCACGCAGCAACGGTTCAAGCCTCTCAGCGCGCCCTTTGAATGTGCCGTACTCTTCAGGTTCCGTTTCCAGCTCCTTTGTTGCCAGACGCTTTTTTCGTATCAGTTCTTCAGTCGCTTTGATACGCTCCAAACCTGCCTGGTAGCGCTGCTGATCAAGCTTGAGCTGTGAGAGGGCATCGCTAAGCTGCGTGTGTTCGGCAGCGATTGGCGACAGTTGCGTCACTCGATCTGACGCCTCGTCAAATTGCTGAAGCTCTTTGAGCGCGTTTACCTTCGCGCTCGTGATGCCTGCGTGAGCGACACGGAGTTCAGAGAGGCGCATCGCTTCGCTAGCCACCTGCCGCGCCAGCGCCCGTACCTCGTCAAGCTGCCCAGCAATATGTTGGTATCGCAAGAACGACGGCCGGCATTCTTCGACGACGTTCTGCGCTTCGCGACAGTTTTGCACCTCGCGATTTGCCGTCTCAACTGCCGTCGCCACGTCGCCCGCTTTAACATCTGCCGTGCTGAGATCCCGTTTGAGGTTTTCGAGTTCCGCGCGAAGCGATTCGTACGTTTGCTTCTGATTTTCGACCGCAGACAACTTCGCTTCGACTGCACCGATCGACTGCCGAAGGTTTTGCAGCTCACGTTCGTACTCTCGCAATCGGTTAACGAGACCGCTGAGGTGCGTTATTTCAGCTTCAAGCACGCGCGCTTCCGACTCAGCGCGCGCTATCTTGCTTTTGAAGTTGTTTTTTACGTGAACGGAGTCACTGTAGGCCTGTCGATAACTGTAAAGACCGAGAACCTTGTCGAAATGGTCTTTTCGTTTCTGAGACGTGAACTCAAATTCATTGATGACCTGCCCCTGTAACACGCAGATAACGTCGCTAAACAGACTGTCAGCCGACGACGTGCGAATTTCTGCCATGCCCAGCTCGTCGCGAATGCGTTCGTGTATCTCTTGCTTTCCGTACAGATCGGTCTTCTCTCCGTCAATGTACAGCTCCCAACTCTGAGTCGTACGCGATAGGACGTGTCTCACGCGGTACACGTGTCCCTTGTGCGAGAATGTTGCGTCTATAGACCCTTCTGCCGCTCCTTTTCGCAAAAGGTACTCGGTAACTCCTTGCCTGTGCCGTTCTCCCGCGTAGTCTATCGTTGCCTGCTTAACCCCGTCGTCCCAGCCAAAGATCGTCCTGCCAATGCTCGTCACTATGGTGCTCTTGCCGGCACCGTTTTCGCCGTATATGGAGATCGTGCCGTTTTGAAACTGGATCTCTCCCGAGTCTTCGAACGCTCTGATGTTCACGAGGCGGAGGCTTTCCAGTTTCATACGTGGTCCCTCCTAAAGCGTGAAACGTGCTGTACGATGGGCTCAGCGTCGTCCGTGTTCGTAAGTTGGCTTTCGATTATTTCACGAAGAAGCGTGCGCGCGAAACCCGCAACGTCTCGCGCTTGCTCGTTGTACTGCGCAAAACTGCTTGCGAACATGTTCATTTCCAGGTCGTCAAGGCTTCCCGGAGTCTCGATGAGTTCACCGTCGGTGCTGACGGTATTGTCGAGAACAGTGCTGTACAAGGGCACGTAACGCTCGTCTATGAACTGCTTAAGCTCAGAGAGGTTAGGAGGAGACTCCGCCTCCCCGTTAAGAATCACGCGCAATAGCGAACCCGAAACCGGAGCCTCGAGCTCGGCTTCGTCGAGTAGCGCTTGCACAGCTCCGCGCACCGAATAATCGTCACCCGGATAGTCCGCGGAAATGCTCACCATTCGCCGAACGCCGCGCACGTCGATTTCACGAACCTCAGGATTCCCGTTTTGCATGGTGACGTCGTAAAAGCAGCGCTCGATACCGTAGTCGGAGAAGCGGTAGTACTCCGGACTGCCAGGATTGAATATCCAGTCATCGAGGCGAAACTTGTTGTGATAGTGCCCGAGCGCGAGGTACGCGGTCTTGGGCCGTAATACTGCGAGCTCAGGCGGGGCGATCTCCGGGTGCCCTCCTTCGGCGTATTGCGTTATGCCAGCGTGGAGCAGCACGACGTTGCGCCCTTCGGGCATTTGTTCATAAAAATCTCGTAGCTTAGACCTGAGGTAGGCACCGTGATAGCCGAGCCCGACGATCGACGTCCCGTTCACCTCACCTATCGCACCTTCGAGCGTTCTTCCAGCCGGCGCTAAGTAGTGGCACAGATCTAAGCGTTGCAACACATCGAGGGCGGTGTGCGTTTGAGAGCCTTTTCTTCTGTCGTGATTGCCGTCAATAACAAAAAAGGGGATATCAGCGTCCTTCAACGCTCTTAGCATCTCTATGGCGTGGATCAACGAAGTGTGATCAACTTTGTTTGAGTTGAACAAATCGCCGCTGTGAACGACACAGTCTACTCGGTTCTGTATGGCGTAATCAATGCTTTCACGAGTGGCACTGCTCCAATCGTCGACACGCTCGCTTAAACCGTATTGACGATATCCCAGGTGGGTGTCGCTGACGTGCACAAATCTCAAAGCAGGAGCTATATACGATTCCCCAGTAATACTTAAACGCGAGTCATTAATGAAGACACCGACCTTTTGGACCGTGCTTCCTGCGAATGTCCATCTATTGATAGCTCTGTTTTTAGCAGATTATCAGCAAATTTCCGATAGCTTGTCCACAAAGCATTTTGCGCAAGAGATCGAACCACGCTGTTGACCGCGCTGTTTCGGTCTCTATCAGTCGAATTTCCACAATCGCATATCATCCCTCTTTTCCACAGAGGCATATTGTGACGCTTTGTGGTATTCCGTTTGTTGATTTCTATTACTTTCTTATCTTTTAGCTCCGTAATAGGTTAGAAATCCAACAAACCGCGATGCGTGTCCGGTATTGCATCGTGATTTATGCATTCCTTTTTTGCATTTGTTGAACTGACAAAGCTGTTTGATTTTCAACTTGAGAAACGTTTCGGCGTTTTTCCTCATGATTCTCAATGTAATTATTCAGCATGTCAAGCGTTACTTGTCCGGTTGTTGCCAAGAAGTATGACCCAGACCAAAATGCGTCTTTCCTCAGCACGTCTTTGACATCGGGAAAATTCCGCTTGATTTCACGCGACGTTATGGTTTTGAGCGCGTTGATATATCGTGGGATATCAAGAGTTGGTTTTGCCTTGAATAGCATATGGAAGTGGTCGGTGTCTGCTTCGACGTTCAACACTTCAACGTCGAACGTCTCACTTATTTTGTGTATTTTGCCTTTGAGGAACGCCACTATATCGGGTTCGACGAGTGCATCTCGTCTATATTTCACACACTGAACAAAGTGGTATTGAAGCGCATACACTGAATGAGCCCCTTTGCTCAGTTGATATTTCATAGTTTTATGTGGTTTTTTATGACTATATAGTGTTGCTTGTGATAAGAACAACTTTCATCCCGCCGCTTTCGCAGGGAGACTTCCCACCTATTAGTAAAAGCAAGCTCGCGTACTCTGTACCACTGCGAGAGACAGATGTCTGAGATCCAGCTCAGTAGATCGAGACTACGAGTGGGGACTTTATCAATGGAACTTATATATAAATTCGCAATTACTTCCACGTAGGTTTAGCCCGTGACGGTCAAGGAACTTGGTTTGCGTTTGCTCAGTGTCCTGTACGAGCTGATTTTCAAGGAGAAGATGGATGATCAAGCGCGGTCGTTCGTCTTGAGTACCTCGTACGTGGGGATTGGGACATTGGTCGGATCCCTATTCACGCTAGCCTTCAGTATCATTGCAGCGCGGGCTTTGGGACCCGGTAATTTTGGGATTCTTGGACTTGTCTCGACAGTGGGCACTATTCTCGCCATCTCAATGATAGCAGCTTCCACGCCGATGATAAAGTATGGTTCGGAGGTGCAGGATCATCTTGTACAGGTCACCATCATTTCCACTTCGTACATTCTAATAGCGGTGTTGACTGTAACCTCGGCGTGTATCTTCGTACTTTTTTCTGCGCCGTTATCATACTTGTTTGGAGTGACGGCAGAGGTATTCTTTTTCGCTCTTTTTCTCGCCGTCACTTCCACGTTCTATCAGTTAACCACAAATTCTCTCAGAGTCTTCTTCAAAATGAGAGCGTATGCACTTCTCACTGCCGCTCAATCAGTCATACTACTTGCTGCGTTTCTCGCATTCATCAGCAAGAACCTGACGTCGTGGGAATTGGCAGCGTACTCGTATTACCTATCCTACGCGGTAATCGGCTTCATTTTGGTCGTTTACCTCAGAGACTACATAAAGCTTCGATTTGAGCGGTCCTGGGCGAAAAAAATCGTGCATTATTCTCTTCTTGCCCTCCCTGGAGGTGTAGCAGCCACCTTCATGGGCGTCGACAGAGTACTCATCAACAAGTTTATGACGACCGCGGATGTGGGAATTTACGCCGCGTATTTCCTGCCATCAATAACTGTAGCCGTCTTGCTTTGGATGGTCATTAACGCCGCTTTTTTCCCCTATGCATCCAAGAGCGACGATAAGCTGGCCATTCTACGCCGCGTAAACAAGGCAGCGCCGTACCTTGCCGCCTTGCTCGCGCCATCAGTGTTTCTATTAGAGTGGATAGTCTTCTTTCTTTATGGACGCCAGTATCCGTTCAGCTGGGAAATCGCACTCTTTTTCGCGATTGCAGCAACAATGGGCTTTTTTTATCAAGCTCTTAGCTGGCTCATGGCCTCAGAAGGTACGCGCGGGGCAAAAGTAAACACCCTCAGCAGCATTATCGCGCTCATTGTGCTCGTCGGTTTCGACGTGGTTCTGATTCCACTGATTGGCATTCTAGGCGCGGCAATCACGCTCGTCTTCGCTTATCTGATAGCGGCCTTATATCTCCTGTCAAAACGGCGTGTATTGAGCGCAAACTAAGCGCGAACGTGCCGTCTTGTTATATGCTCGGAGGTGAACCCGAACGATTTTCGATACGGCCCGGTAAAGAAGATAGCAAGCGAGGAACTAGTCGCGCGCGGGATCTGTGAAGTTTACGCCCGAGTTTAAGGTTTGTATCGAAACGAATTACGCGCCTGTAACACCGGGTAGGTAAGACGCTCAATCGTTTTTTGGACAGATCGCGACACGCAAGAGAGCGTCTTATCCTGCCTCGTGGAGGGCTGCCTGTCGCGGCAGCGACGATTAAAATAGTTTTTATATAATTTTGGCTTGTATAAAAAACCGATGCGCTTTTTAACTGGCTTTGAGCAGCATCTATGCGCGCCGATTCAGAATGGCCCCGAATCCCGAAACTTATGAACACGCGCTGCGATCGTGCGCAAGCGGTGACCGGCTGGCCCCAGTGCGCTGCCTTATCACCAGGCGGAGGCACTCGGAATCAGCCTTGTCAAGGCCCCCATTCCTAAAAAAAGCGAGCGGCAAACACCCGCAACTCTGACTCGGGGCCGGTTCAAGCGATGGTGATCGCATGTTTGCCGCGAGAGGATTTGCTGGGTAGAGTCTTAAGAGCTTGAGCGGCGGCTTTTTGCACGCGCTGACTGTCATCCTTCAGCGCTTCGGTGAGGGGGTTCGACGCACGAGGGTCGCCCAATTGCCCAAGTGCCCAAGCGGCAACTTCGCGCACGTCGTCGTACGGATCTTCGAGGCATTTTATGAGGGGGTCTACCGCTTGGGAGTTGCCAAGTTGGCCGAGTGCCCAAGCTGCAGCCTCGCGGACGTTACCGAATTTATCGGACAGCGCGGCAACAAGTGGGAGCACCGCGCGGGGGTCACCGAGCTGGCCGAGGGCTTCGGCGGCAACCCGTCGAACGTCGCTGTTTTCGGCGTATAGCGCGCGGACGAGCGGCTCGACGGCGCGGGGGTTGCCGAGTCGGCCGAGGGCTTCGGCAGCCACCCGTCGAACGTCCGTCTCTCCGTCTCCGAGCGCTCCGATGAACGGCTCTAACGAGCGTGGATCGTTGAACTGCTTGAGTGCACACGCTGCTGCAAAACTGACACGCCAGTCCTGATCCTCAAGGGCGACAATGAGCGGGAGGACCGCGCGGGGGTTGTCGAGCCGGCCGAGGGCTTCGGCGGCGGCTCTGCGGGCCTTGTTATTAATCACCCTTAGTGTATTGATGAGGGGG
>CABDZB010000030.1_pt1 | contig 19742 bp, 29 predicted proteins | sample 3132081 | NCBI WGS metagenome assembly CABDZB01 (sample SAMEA5534339, study PRJEB31848) | metagenome | biome: tundra; feature: field; material: soil | place: USA | collected 2013-05 | depth 0.45 m | reverse complement strand
TGCTGATTACGTCGATGTTTACCGTCTCACTCGCAGTCTTGTTGCTGTACGGGAGAGCCTTGACGTGATTCCCGACGATTTGAGGCATACCCGGCTCAATAACGCAAACAAGTTAAACTAAGAGCACAGAGTTGTGTCCTGGAATGCTTAAAGGAATACAGACGCGAGCACTCACCAAACACGCAGATGAGCGGGGCTTTTTTACGGAATTAGTGAGGCAAGATTGGATCGTTGATGATTCCTTGCAGCAATGCAATTTTTCCATCACGTATCCGGGTGTCGTCAGAGCTTGGCACAGGCATACTAGAGGACAGACGGACTATTTCGTGGTTTTGCGGGGGGCGATTAAACTATGTGCGTATGATGATGCGACCGCAGAACTTAACGAGATCATTCTGACTAGTGACGTCTTGCAGTCAGTACGGATTCCCGGGCATTACTGGCACGGATTTATGGTTCTTGGTGACCAGCGAACATATTTGGTTTACTTCGTCAACAAGCTCTACGAGTACACAACGCCTGACGAGGAGCGGCGTCCGTGGAACGATCCCACGGTCTGCCCGTTGACGATAAATGGCGAGATGCAGGACGTCCGTTGTGGAAAACCGTGGGACTGGACGCACACCAGCTTCAAATAGTGTAAACAACGCAGTGGTGCTCTGGACGCGAAGCAACAAAGGTAAAAAAGAGGGTAGGAGGTTTGAATGACTGAATTACCTATTGCTCCTGTTGATAGGATTATAAGAAAAGCGGGCGCAGAACGTGTAAGCCAGGAGGCAGCGGAAGCCCTCGCTAATGTTATGGAAAACTATGTAATTGATCTCACTGAGAGGGCTTTGATAATGGCACAGCACGCGGGCAGGAAGACCATTCGTGTCGATGACGTCCGCTTGGCTGCATCGCGAAGTTAAGATGGATCTTTCGGACTTTCAGAAGGCTATAAGCGAGAGGTACGGCAAGATCGACAAGGCGTCGGGCTCATTTTTCCTTCTTTCGGTTCTCTTAGAGGAATGCGGTGAGCTTGCTACCGCGATTCGACGCGAGAAAGCAACCGCGGCGGAAGAGGTCGCAGACGTAGTATTTTGTGCCCTCTCAATCGCGAATCTACTCGAGGCCGACGTTGACCACTTGCTGCAGGAAAAGTATCTGCATAGAGAGTTTGACGAGGTCACGCGAAGCTGGACCGACCTTCAGAGGTGAAACAGCCGCGGCACAATCCTGTGCACGCGCCCTGTCGAAACTTGAACAATAGTCAGCGATTGTGCGCACCGCTCATGTGAAGCAACACGGCTGACTAAGGCGGATTCGGCTCGCGGTTCAGCACCCATCGAAATGACTTATCAGGGAATACACGTTGCCAGGTGAGGCTTTTTGCCTCATCGGCGCTCAGTTCGCGTATCAGCAATTCAGCTTCATACCTTTTTAATTCCTCTTGGTCTGCGTTTGTCGTCGGGTGTCGGTGTGCGGCGGTGCAACCCGGGGAATCGCCGGCCGTTGACAGACGGTACGTCCATATGCGTCGCGCTAGCTTGATGTTTTCTGTCTTGTCGAAACCTATCAGTGGGCGGTAGACGGGAACATCTGAGGCCTCGTCGATTGCAAAGAGATTCTGAGTGGTCTGGCTTGCGACCTGGCCGATGCTCTCGCCAGTCACGATCCCGTGCGCGTTCTCTTCTTTAGCGATCGATGCGGCGATCCGGTACATCATGCGCTTGCAAAGTACACACGTCATTCGCGGGGCTAGCTTTTTGAACTCACTCAAACTGGCCCCGTGATGCACCACTGCGAAATCGAGCGGACGCCCCGCCCACACGGCGAGCGCTCTGACGACGGCCTCTGCCCGCTGCCTTCCGGTATCATCAAGGTATGGCTCACAGTCAAAAAAAAGTGGAACAATCGTGCAGCCGCGCTTCATCATAAGCCATGCCGCGACCGGGGAGTCGATTCCTCCTGAGACGAGAGCGATTACTTTTCCTTGGGTTCCCATAGGCAGGCCTCCGACCCCCGGAACGACCTCGGTATAGAGATACGCGTTGTTCGCTCGAACTTCAATAAACAACTGGACGTCTGGTTTTGATAATCGCACGGGCGCACCAGTTGCTTTTTCAATCGCACCTCCGACAACTCCGCCGATGTCTTTGCTTGAGTAGTCGTGCGTTCCCGTTCGACGTGCTCGAATGCCAAAGGATTTCCCCTTGGTAAGCAACGGTAAAGTGATTCGAACAGCGGCTGACTGCATAGCATCCAGAGTTGCTGCGCTTGTTTGGACAGGGCTTGCTGAAACAACTCCAAAAACGCTTGCTACCGCCTGAGCTGCTGCCGCATCATGCGTCTTCACGAAGATGCGGCCAAAATCCCTGACAACGGCCTCATAGGAGATTGCGCAAAAGCCCAGCGTTCTTTCTATGTTATTCACGAGCGTGCGCTCATATCGGCTCCTGACTCTGTCGCTTTTGATTCCGATCTCGCCGTAGCGGACGAGAATGGCGTCGACTCTCCGTATCTCGTCTCCTTCACTCGTCATGATCTATCTGGTAATGCTGCGGTCATTTCTGCTTGTTTCGTTTTTCCAACTGTGCCGGCAGAGATCTCTATGATGCTTATTCGTGATAAAAGGTGACAACAGGTGACAACAGGCTAAGTGTTTAAGAGGATTCTTTATTCCGGCAACTCCTCCGATATCCGAAGCTGCGGCCAGCATGGGGCGCCTGCGACGCTGATGTAAAGCATTTATATACGTCTAAACATAGTAAGGTTGGCCGCCGTGGCTAAGCTCGGCATAGCGGCTGATTCGTATTTGAGCAACGCTCAAAGAATTATCAGCAGATCGGGGGTTCAAATCCCTCCGGCGGCTTGCCCAAGGTCCTACCTTTCGCAGAGATTTCGGCGCGTTGTTTTGGGTGACCGTTTTCTTCCAGAAGCTTGCGATTTGGAGTCTTCATAATTAGGTCTGACAATACATAAAGTTTATCATCGATAAAGGCAATCCGAAAAACGATGGCCGGGGAAGAGAAGGATCAGAGTATGAAAGAGGACATAATCGAGCAAATTGAGAAACTCGATGTGTTGCGTGAGAAAGGGTTCATCACGAGCGAAGCGTACGAAAAACGAAAAACAGAATTACTCGGACTCCTCTGAGATCGCGCGCAGTCTGTACAGCTTTCACTTCAAGCCTTGTTTCCTCAAGAACTTTTGCATCTCTTTTTGAGAGCGAACGCCTTTCATCGCTCGCTGCATCGTTTTGTGATATTTTAGGAGCTCGCGCACGTAGTCAGAAGTGACTCCCGAGCCGCGCGCGATCCGTTTTATTCGCGAACTTCGAATTATTCGTGGGTGCTCGAGCTCCTCGTCCGTCATTGAGTCCATTACGACTTTGAAACGTTCTAAGGTTTCTTTCGTTGATTGAAGCGCCCCGTCGGGGATGTCGACGCCGAGTGATCCAAGCGGAAGCATTTGAACGATTTTGGTCAGGGGTCCCATTTTGCGTATGGCGTCCATTTGCTTGTACATGTCTTTGAGCGTAAACTCGCCCTTGAGCATCGCCTCCGCCTCTTCCATCTCTATAGGGGGTTCTTCTTCGATCATCTCGACGAGGGTCTTGATGTCACCCATGCCGAGCAGTCGAGAGATGAATCGGTCTGGTTCGAACTTCTCGAGGTCGTCGATGGTTTCGCCTGTGCCGATAAACGCGATGCCCGTTCCGACCTCGGCAACCGCAGAGAGCGCCCCTCCACCTTTCGCAGTTCCGTCGAGCTTCGTCACAACAACGCCCGTTAAGCCGATTGCTTCGTTGAACGCTTTCGCTTGTTCGCTCGCCTGTTGACCGATGCTAGAGTCGAGCACGAGAAAGCGCTGGTCTGCTTTCGACGTTTCGTTAATTGCCTTCATCTCGAGAACCAAGTCTGTTTCGAGTGCGTGACGCCCCGCGGTGTCGACGAGTATGACGTCATAGCGTTTCAGCTCGAGTAAGCCTCGGTTCGTGATCTCGACCGCGTTCCCGTTCTGCGGTTCGCCGTAGAAAGCGACACCGATTCGCTCGCAGAGCTGTGAAAGCTGATCGTACGCCCCGGGACGGTAGGTGTCTGCGCAGATGACCGCGGCTCTTAGGCCTTTTTTCTGAAAAAATCGCGCGAGCTTCGCTGTAGTCGTGGTTTTGCCGCTGCCCTGGAGGCCGACCATAATCACCGTATGACGGGTGAGCGGCACCGAGATCGGTTCACCGAGGAGCGCGACTAGCTCTTGGTACACTATGTTGATGACGTGCTGACGTGGGTTCAGTTTCCCGGAGAGCTCTTCTTTTAGCGCCCGGTCCTTAATGCGTTTCGACAGCTGCTGCACCAGGGCGACGTTGACGTCGGCGCTGAGGAGCGCGCGCTGAATGTCTTTGACGACCTCGTTGAGCGTTTTTTCGTCGATGCGATTCGCTCGCGCTATCTTCTTTAGCGTGTCGCGAAGTGAGCTGCCGAGGTTTTCCATTACCATTTACGTCTCTGCCTCGCCGAACAGTCTGCTCACCAGCCACTGGGGGTCGAACTTGACGATGTCGTCGTACTCTTGTCCCAGTCCTAAAAAGAGGATTGGCTTGTTCGTAGCGTGCGCTATTGAGATGGCGGTTCCCCCTCTTGAGTCGGCATCCACTTTGGTGAGAATTGATCCATCGATGGCCATTGCCGTATTGAACTGCAGCGCGCGTTCAACCGCGTCATTGCCCGCGAGGGCTTCGTCGACAAAAACCACAAGATCCGCATCAATCACTCGCTCAATTTTCTTGAGCTGATTCATGAGGTTAACATTGGTGTGGATTCGTCCGGCCGTGTCTGCAAGCACGACGTCTTTGTGTTTTGCGCGCGCGTACTGCACCGCGTCATAGATAACAGCAGTGGGGTCTGCGCCATGCTGGTGCTTGATGAGCTTCACTCCCAAGTTTTCAGCGTGTCGCTCAATCTGTTCAAGGGCGCCGGCCCGGTACGTGTCCCCTGCTGCGAGCACGACAGCATATCCCTGATTTTTAAGGCGGTATGCAACTTTTGCAATAGTCGTGGTCTTTCCCGTTCCATTGATGCCGGTAAACACGATGGTCACAGGTTTTGGTGCCTGTTTGATGAGTTCGTCGAAATCAAGGCCGTTTACGTCGAGCACTTTCAAGATTCCGTCGCGCAACGCCTGCTCGACTAGTGCGCCGACATCTTGGCGCCACTTGCGCTTGGTGCCAATCAGCTCCCTTTTTACCGTATCAATGATCTCTTCAGAGACTGACATCGCCACATCGCTTTCAAGGAGTGCAATCTCAAGATCCCATAGCGGCTCTTCCAGGTCTTTTTCCTTTATTTCTCTTTCAAAAAGCGACTTGCCCTTTGTCGGTCTTGTAGTCTCGCCTTCCATTACTCCCTGCGTCGGCGCTTCAGCCAAGTGAGGGGCCTCGACTGCCTCGTCAATGTGAACAGCGGGAGGCGTGTATGTCTCGCTTGTGGCTTTTTCTGGACCTTCGGCTAGGGGTGTGGTATCATTTGCAGATGTCTCGACTTCTGCATCATCAAGCGCGCGTTCTTTGTTATTGACGGTCTGCTTAAATTGATTGAGTTTTTGCCTCAAGCTTTCAAACATCTAGCGTGCCGCCTCTGACTGCGATTGGTACGCCTGTAATTTCGTTTGGAGTGCGTAGATTTGTGAGCCGATCTGATTCAGCCGAGCTGCGAATTGTCCTTGCATGTCCGTTAGTTTTTTCTTTCGGTCGTTGAAGTATGAAACCGCGTCGGTGACATCCACCTCAGCGGAGACGTTGGCGCCGAGTCCAATGATGACCCTTTTCGTTTGAGGAATGCTGCCATAGACGAATGAGCTCGCGCCGATCGGTATAAGCGTTTCTTTGCCGATCTTGGGCTTGGAAAGCGCTTCTACAGCCGTGACCGCGTTTTCTATCTCGTTGATGGTGAAGCTGATGACCTCCATTTGTTGCTCGTACGCACGCGCTTCCGCCTCAGTTTGTTGGAGTTGGGCGACCAACGCGCGGACTTCTTGCTCGCTTGCCATGCTATCACACTTCTTTCGCTTCGACGGAGTCAATTCGAATCATTCTCCGCTTTAAGCCATGCTCACTGCCAATAAGTGAGTAGAGCTTTTCTGCGGCATTTTTCTCGTTGTTGCTCGAGACTTTTTTTGTAAATCGTTCCCACGAGCGTCCTGCTTTGAAGGAACCTATTATTTGAAAGGTTTTGCTTTCCATACTTACACCATTAGTCAATCAGCGTGTGACAGGTGCCTGGGGGGCGGGTACGAGGCCGATGTCCTCGCTGCCGAAGATCACTTGATTATTGAGTTATTCGCGAGGTTATCTGTTAAATAGCTATCCAAACTAACGAGAGCGGCCGTTGCGGGGCGCTTCTAAAGGCTACAGAAACCCTAGCGACTCTTCTATCCGCCCGAGCTCTATTCCTGTCGTCTCTAGGCCTACGACGTAGCCCTTCGTGTTTGCAAGAAGTGAAGATCCCACGAGCGGTGATCCAAAGTTCACGGTGCCGATGTTGACGGGAACGCCGAAGGTGTCGTCCAGCTTCGAAAGCTCTCCTTCTGTCGCTTTTGGATGCGCCAAAACGCCTTTATTCGTTGCGCACGCCGCCATCCCAACCGTCTTCAGACCGGCGACCGTTCCGCGCTGCACGTCCACTCCTAAAGCCTCAGAAATGACTCTGTCGGCTCGAGCGATTAGGCTGGGGTGGATCAGCGCCGCGGTATCGTTTGCGAGGATGACGTTTCCAGCGGCATTGATCCTCCCAGGGAGCTTTCGCACGGTCAAACCTCCGCAACTCGCCTTGAGCTGTGCCATCTCGTGCCTGAGCGCGTTATTTGAAACGACAAATCCGTTCGAGTTTCCGACGACGAGCGATCCGACGACTGTACTTGAGCCTACGAGGAGTGGGACGGGGGTCACGTCCAGCTCCTGTAGGAAGTTGAGTTGCTCCTCTTCGCTCGGCGCTGGTGCAGTAAGCAAGAAATCTTCGGTACACGCAGCAAAGACGCCGAGCACGGCGCTTCCGTCTATCGAGATGCGCTTGACCACGTTGGATCCTCTGCGAGTGGTTTTCTTCCTACAAATGCGTGCATCACGATTCGGTCGCGAGTTCTGCCTCGACGACGCCATCGTCGAATTTCATCGCCCGGACGGTGATTTTATTCGGCGGATTGCTCGAGCCTCTCTCCCAGACTTTTTGGTTGATCGAGGGATCAAGTTTGACCTTATCTTCTTCCGCGCTCAAATGGTGGGCGAGGTACTGACGAATTTCCGACATCGCCTTTTTGCTGCGTCTCCACCTAGGCGTGTGTTTCACTGCTCGCAGCGGTATGGTGTACACCCGCTCTTCCTCCACCTTCGTGTCTTTCGCCATGAACTATCACACCTTGAGGCGACCGCGTCGCCAGTGCCGCCTTTTTGGATGGGTCGTCACGTTGCGGTTTGTGCGTACAGTTACCCACGCCGGCACGCGTCTGTTTTGATTTGTGGCTTTTGCGAGTCGTTTCTTTTTCCCCTTGCTTACTTTACTCATTGCAGTCCCTCTGTAGCAGATCTCGGTGGATTGCTCGGAATTTCTCTCACCCTCACGATCAGAGTAGCCTATTTCATTTCATCGTTAATAATTGTTTACGCCAATACGGCTCAGAAAACCACGCTTTTTCGGCCCGTGACCCTTGACTGGATGTGCTCCTGTGGGAAAACGGCCTTCACAGCCTCATAGCCGTACGACCTCTCCATAACCTTGCGCAGTTCGACTTCGTAGTCAAACGAGATACACTCTCCGCACGTGACCTCGAGAAGAGCGGCGACAAGCGCGTCGATTGCCCTTCGTCCATAGCCGAGGAGTGGCCGTACGTAGTCGATCCCCGAGCGATCTTCCAGACTTCGCGCCTCACGCACGTTTAAGAGCGGCGCCTTATCATCCCGGCGTGTGCCATCGGCCACGACCTGATAGCGTGCGGCGGCGCGTTCAAGCGCCGTTTTGTGCAGCTGGTTGATTCCCCTGTTAGGGTATCCGTCCTGGATCATCGCGTCGACGGTGGCTGTTGCGAGCCCCTCTTCAAGGCCGATGGTCGCGTGGGGAAAACCGAGTACGCGCGCCACTGACGCCGCGTCATTCGGCACAATTCCGAACGACATCGTAACGAGCTCAATTTGCGCGAAGGGGCTGAGAAGAAGGGCTGCGAGTGCGCTATCCTTGCCCCCGCTGAACAAAACGCCGACCCTCATCTGCGCGTGATGCGTATGTTCTGCTTTTTGGGGGCGATTTGCTTGAGGAGTTGCTTAAGCTGTTCGTCAGTTATCTGTCCAGTAAGCTTGCCGCTTTGGTACAGGGCGAGCAGCTGCGACTCCACTGAGTTGGCAAAGTCGGGCCGCGTCAATCTAATGCTGTTCAGCCGTTCTCGGGCTTCGGGGGTGAGCACCTGTCGCAGCAGAGCGCTTCTTCGCGCTTGTGCCTGCTCTGCCTCTTCGGTGGACGCCCCTTGCATTCCGCTCTGCTGCGCTTGGAGTTGTTCGAGGCGTCGCTTCCGTATTTGTTCGAGGTCATCATCCATAATCCTCACACTCCGGGTCGTCTATGCGCTTTGTGCGAGCTCGTACGCGCTGTTGTCGAGCAACGACCTGCCTTGTGACGAGATCTCGCGACCTTTTGGGGTCGTCTTAACGAACCCCGCGCTCTCGAGCTGTTGCATCGCTTTTCGAATTATTGAGCCGCTTCCCTTGACAAAACGTTCAGGTGTTGGCGAGTTGTCGGTTTTGCCCCCATAGACCGAGCGGAGTCGCTGTGTGCCAACGGGGCCGTCCATTGCGATGCGTCGGAGCAGCGCGGCGCAGCGGACATACCACCAGTCATCGTTCTGCGGCGGGTGTTCCCTGTGCATCCCCGTCTTTACCCACGACGCCCATTCTGGGGGGGTAAATCGTTCGTCGCTCTTCAGCTTCGTTGCGGTAAGTTCGATTAGTTTATTGCCTGGAACATCGTACAGCGTTGTCATTTAATCTCCTAATTGGACTTCTCTACTGGAATCAAGCGTCTTTACGTCTTTTTGACTTATATCATTTTCTCTGATATGCGTAGCCGTTTTGAGCTGTTTTTTTGACCCGATACGGCGAAAGATACACAGCGGTGGCACCCTTCAAATCGACCATGCGCGCTCCCGAAGCGTGCTCGAGTTCGTGCGCGATGTCCTCGCGATTTGATTCGAGCAAGGCGGCCTTGAGGATCTTCACTTTGACCATCTTCCTTAGCTTGAGTTGACGTTGCAGTTCGAGTACGATCGCATCGTTTGCGCCGTACTTGCCGATCCAGAGGGTCGGAACAAGCTCTGCCGAGAGGGTCTTAAGTTTTTGCGTATCACTTTTGGTCATCTGTGTGAATTGCCATTCAATAACGCCTTAGGTCACCGCACTTTAAGCACGTGATAACGGTACGTTTGTCTTTTATGCGCACGCGCGCGTTCGTTCCGTAGACAAAATACGTCCCGCAGCTTCTGCAAAAACGCATCTTCTTTTTCTTGAGTGGTACCCGGTACCGGGTCGCCAGCCGCCGAACAAGCTCGACATAGCGATCACTCCGCTGCGCGTGTGCTGGAAACTCTGCGGCGGCCGCATCGAACAAACGGTCTATGCGCTGCAACACGATGTCGTTGATAAACCCTCTTTTCTTTCTTCGTTGGGACATCTTCTACACACGCCGTGCAAAGCATTAATATACGTTCTGTTAAAGTAGTTTTGCGTCGCGCACCGATGGTCTAGTGGCTATGACTTGGGCCTTCCAACGCGTGAAGAAAGCCCACAACCCGGGTTCGAATCCCGGTCGGTGCATTTTTGCGTCCACAGCACCGACGGCGTCACAGCATTCGCGTTATGGCCACGACTTGAATGCTTTCTACCTCTTCGATTACCGATAAGGACGCTTCTAAAGCTTCAGTTCCGCCCTCTCTGTCCTCAACGATGACGGTGATCAATAGTGCCTTAAGCCCAAACGCGATGGGTTGCACTTCGCAGCTATGGACTCGTCCGTACTGGGCGACCTGAGATTCAATTCGCGCACTTAGGCCATGAAGATCAACGTCCGGGCCGTTCGGCATTATCTTTATCTGTGCTGCTACTCCTCCCATCTAAGGGCCTCCGAAACCACACGCACATCGGTAAGGATTGCTCAATTTCTTACACCTCTTGCATCGCGTGATTATCTCTCCGCACGAGGGGCACGGATACGATATAGCGCTGTCACTGGCTATTCGCGCACCGCACGATATGCACGTCTCCCCCATTCTTTCACTTCTCTACGTCTTGTCAGTGAGTGAGCATCCCCGTATCAGGTGCTTCTACTCTATAGAGCAAGGACTTTTATAAACTACTTTCGTCCAATGATCGTCGTGCCGATCGTGCTGTGTCCACTGATAGCGTCGACGACGCGTTGAAATTGCCGGCCGTTCACGATTGTACAGTTCAACTCGTACTTTTCCAAAAGCTCGGGAAGCAACGCGTCCACACACGTCTCTGACGTGAGGTCGCTCGCTGCGATGGTTGAAATCACTTCGTTTGCTGAGAAGATCCCGTCAACGTCGGTCGCTATGACGAGATCGGCATTGAGTTGATGGGCAACCCACCCCGCGATGGAGTCTGCAGTAGCGTTCCAAGAGTGTGGTAGGGGGTCACGCTCGTAAAGCACTCTGAACGGCAACAAGATGCGAATTCCGCGCTCAACTGCGCGGAGATCCTCAACCAATTCTGCTCCCGATGAGGCCAGATAGAAGCCATATTGATTCGTCGCCAGGATTGCCATCCAGTGAGCGGTTGTTTCATTTGTGCGGGCCGCGTAGTGTCTGACAGTCTGCGCAAATGGTCCACCGCCCGGCACCACGAGCGCGTCAACGTGAGCAGCAACCAGGTAGTCAATTAAGTCTGTAGCCACCTCAATGAGGCTGCCGCCGACTTTGAGCACAGTCTGCGTCGAGCTATCGTGTCCGTTCATCCTGATTGATACTTGTGGGCGCTCAGCCAATATCTCCTTTGTGCAGCGGATCGAGTAGTGCTGCAGTTGCGGTCCCTTAACGGTGAGCAAGCGAGATCCGTCAGACATCAGCGCGTGAAAGTGTCAGGAAGCCGCTAAAAATCGCATCGCGCGAGGTTCCTGGGCGCAAGGGGACGTTATCGGAGGTGCTTCGTTACGCGGTTGACGGGAGGAAAGATTGGCCGATTAGTACGTGCAAGGGCGAAGCCTTTTGCGGGGCTGATAGTGAGAGTGCTCTCGTGGTCAAAAAGCGTGTCGATTGTGCGCTTGGTTGCTCGCAAGCAACGGGTTGTTGTTTGAATACTAAGCAGTTCCACCGTTTCTACACTGACAAGTTAACGTGTGAGCGCCTCTGGAGCCGCGACCATATGATTTCGCCGATCCACGAGCTACGCCGCCTTGTCAGAGCGATTCGGTGATCATCGCGAGCTCATTGAGGGCTTCTGGGCCGCCGTCTCATAAAGCAAATATTAATGCGGCAGTTTATAAATGGCTAACCGCAGACGCGACGCTCAACTGCGCTCTCTCGCGTAGCTGAGCACCGTGCTGCGTAGATCCGAAATGTATTCTGTGCTGCCATCGTCAATTGAAGCGCCTGCGCTGCGGTTTTCTTCCGCGTCGCTTGTTGTCACAGAGCGCAGCATTTGGTTGACGGCGCGGGTTAAGCGCTCTGCACATAGCTGACAGTTAGGATTCGTCGCGTTAGGGCAGCCGACACGGAGCCCATAGTAGCACACCTGCTCGCTAGTCATTATAGCAGGGTGGCGCCCACACTGCTCTGTTGCGAGTCCTCGCTAAGGATCTGAATCGTCGCCGGATCAATCTCAATCATGGCGCGAAGCGTCTGTTCGATAATGGTGATGTCACGCTCGAGTCTCGTTTGTTCCTTGGTAGCCATCACGGTCACCTCCAAACCAGACTGCGCAGAAAAGTTTCTTAAGGTTGCGTGAGGCAAGCTTTGTGTGCGAATGTGTGACAAAAAGTTGGTGCCACACCTGTTTGTCGTTGCGGGATGAGGGTTGCACTATCGCAGGTTTTGATTGTGCCGCTCTCAGGCCTAGCCGTTCAGTAAGAATTCGCTACGCAGCTGTAACGGGTAATTGATACTCGTTGCATGCAGCACAAGATGAGAATTTACTTATATTCGTATTTCAGAAGCTTCTAAGACATATGCAACTCCGTGAGAACGTGCGAGCGATTATCACCCTTGTGCGGCTTCCGTACATCCTTATGCTCGACTTTTTGTGCGTGCTGTTCATCGTCACGTTCCAAAAAGGCTTCTACAGCGCAGGGTTCGTGGGACTCGCTGTCCTGACTGTCTCCCTGATAACTGCGGGGGGCGCGGCGATCAACGATTGCTTCGACCGCGATTCAGACGCGCTCACGCATCCAGAAAGACCCGTCCCTTCGCACAAGATTTCGCCGGCCGGGGCCGCAAAGTTTTCCGCGTTGATGTTTCTCGTGGGGCTGGGAACCGCGTTTGCTATTAATTCCGTCGCCTTCGGTATCGTTGCGGTAAACGTCGTGCTTTTCATCGCGTACCCGCGCGTGGTAAAACGGTTCTCGGGGTTTCTAAGCAACCTGGTCATGGGGTACCTGGGAGCGACGGTCGCGCTTTTTGCAGGAGCCGTCGTATTTCAAGCGATAAACGTGGACTCACTCTCTTTCGTGGGGTTGATTGCGGGAGGCGCAATCGGTTTAAACGTGCTCAAGGACATTTTAACGTTGGAAGGAGATGTGAGCACAGGGTATCCCACTCTCGCATCCACACGTGGCGTCCGCGTAGCAGCGGTCGTTGGCGCGCTTTTTCTCCTGTTCTCTGCTATCACATCGTTTTTGCCGTTTATTGTAGGGGCCGTCGGCGTTGCCTACTTGTCTCCCATTGTCGTGTGGGGGGGTAGCGTTGTTATCACGGCCGTGCCGCTCCTGAGCGCACCAAAGATCGAAAATGTGCGAGAGCGGCTTAGGATATTCACAACATACTTTCCGTATATTGTGGGGGCCGCCAGCGTTGCCTACATACTTCCCTTCGTCATTTGGGGGGCGTAATGACATGCCTGAGGAACTACCCAACTGGGCAGCTAATGAAAACGTGGAACGCACGGTAGTTGAGGATACCGACAACCTGGAGTCATGCCTTAGCCAGGTGGGGAAAATATTTGATATACCCAGCATGCTCAGCGGCCCACAAGCGAGACCGCAGATCATTCACTACTATTTTATAAACAGGCTGACGTTGCTTTTTTACAATTGGGGTGGCTTTTTTCACTATGGCATCAGTCGCAACGGGAAATACGAGACAGACGATCACAAGGCGCACGCAAGAATACTTGAGGGGTACGTCAGACAAAGAAACGCGAAGAAAGTAATGGAACTCGGATCTGGGCTAGGTCCAAATATAGCCTTCCTCGCCAGCCGGAACCCTCGCGTCGCATTTGACGGAGTTGATCTATCCAACAAGCCGCTGCACCGGCACGCAAAACTGCCAAACGTACGTTTTTGTTGTGGGGATTACCACGACTTGAGTCAATTTGAGGACAATTCGTACGATATTGTCTTTGTCATAGAAGCCTTGTGCTATTCAACTGACAAGTCGCGAGTCCTTCGCGAAGTCAGGAAAAAACTAAGGGATGACGGGCTTTTTATCGTCATAGACGGGTATCAACGAGATCGCGCTAAGCCGCTTAGCTCTTCTGAGGAGGCTATGTGGGGACTAATTGCAAAGAGCCTTGCGTGTGAGACCATCGAGCGGGTTAATGTCGTGGAAGACTACATGCGAGAGGAGTTTTCAGTAGTTGTCGCGCAGGACCTCACCGAGTGGGTGCGGCCGTCTCTCTCTAGATTCGAGCCTTTAGCGCGTTTTTACTTCAGTCACCCCGCGTTCGCACGGGCGCTGAATACCTTCGTCCCACACGACGTGGTAAAAAATACCATCCACATACTACTCCTACCGATAAGCGTAGAACGGCGGGTCGGATGCTACTATATTCACGTGTTGCAAAAAGATCAGCAAATTCAGGTTTGTTGATTTATCCAAAGGCCGCAAAAGCGAAAACGCAGTAGCGTTCTATCAGAATAAATGTGGACGCTCTTGCTTAGGCTTTTGGAGGGCCTTGCGCTGATAGCTCTTGAATGTGCTCAGCTGCTGGGATTGCCTGCGCCCATAACACCTCAAACGTAGCTGTGAGATAGTCGGCATAGGTCGGGTCATCAGTCCAGAGCATTGAGATAGGTTCATTCAAAGATATACGGTTGATATCGACGTTGATCGCACTTATACAGTGCTTTCGGTCTACCACTGCGAAATACAGCCCTTCGTAATTGTCGAAGTGCTTCAGATCGACTCCAATGTCCACCTGCTCTTGAGCACTCGCTATTTCCGCATAGCGGATATCAGTAATACCCCTAACACTTGCCCCTTGCTCTAAAATTTTTTTGGCTTCCGCGTTTATTCCGAATAAGGAGGTTATGACCAGCATGTCAGCGGGAACCACATATAGATATCCGTTCTTTGCTGAATCAACGAGATTTATAGTAGCAGCGACGAGCTCTTTAACGCTCTTGATGATCTTGAACGTGCTCACTTCATCGGATGGCTGAAACCGCTGTTGCTTTGACAGCTCCTGCAGCTCCCGCTTTCGCGCCTCCATCTCTCGGAGTTCGCTCTCCTGCTTTTTCAATGCAGCGTCGAGCGCGGTATTGAGATCCACAGCTGTATAAAGCGTCGGAGCATCGAGCGACGGACGAACCATACCCTTTTCGATCAACTCAGTGAGCGTACGGTGCACGTCTTCGCGATACGTCTTCAGCGACTTTGCAAGCGGAGACGGGGTCTTTGGGCCATACTTGAGCAGGTGAAGATAAGTCTTCGCCTCCTTCTCGCTGAGTCCAAATCCGATCAGGCGCGTGACAAATGCCGCGTCGTCGTCCATCATTACCGATGTACGATAACCAGTAAATAAGGCTTTGCCGTGCCTTAGTCGTTTAACATTGTTCTTGTGCTCGGGTCAAAGTGGCGGTATTAGAACTCGACGGCGCGAACCGTGCGTCCGAGCTGGTTTTTGACGCCTGTGTACGGCGAGTTGCCTTGTGCTCTGAGCGCAAACCCGTGCCCGCATCAAAGAGGAGTCGCTGCTCCTAAGCGCGGTGCGACGCTGCAAAGTCCATCTTTTGAAGCCTTGCGCCCGCCAATAACCGGCAAAAAAGGCTCTCGATACCCTAATCCTAACCGGTCACACTACGTCTCTTATTCCGTAGCTAGATTTGAGCGATGCTCGTCTTGTCCGAGCCTAAAGATGCGAGGGGCGGTCTTCACCGAGCTCTTCTAACCGCTTTTGTGCATTAGTAGCTTCTGCCCAGGTCCTATCAAAGCTTGATAGCGGGTATGCGGTATAATCAGGGCTCTCAGTCCAGAACGCTACAATATTATCGTCAAGCGAGAGATCTTGGGCATTAACGTCCATCGAACTGATGCTTTGCCTGCTGTCTCCTACGACCATAAACGCCCCACCGTACCGTTCTATGTGGCGGAGGTCTACGCCAATGTCGATGAGGGCACTTACCACTTCGACATAGAGTGGTGAGATTTCGGTGATTCCTCGTTCGTGTCCTCCTTTTTGCATCAGCACTCTAGATTTGTCATTCAGATTGAAGTGAGCGGCCAAGACCAGTAGAGGGGCAGGTACAAGCCAGCAAACTTCCTTCTCTGCAGATTCTATTATAGTTGAAGCCACAGCGATCGCGTCTTTAACGGTTTCAACAATCGTCCCGCTGGTCATGAAAGCAAAACAGGACTCCCGAGTTTATAAAGCTGCGTGACAGCGTTTACTACACGTTCTAAGTCAGCGACCAAAAAAGTCCTTAAAAAAGGCAAGGTTAAGCATTTTCACGAGCGTAGCCCGGCTTATGCTTGCGGAGGTCCTTGTTCTTGAAGCTCTTTTATTCGCTCTTCCGCCGGAACTGACTGTTTCCACAACATCTCAAACGTAGCTGCGAGATACTCGGCGTAGGTAGGATCGTCGGTCCACAAGGCGGCCATTGGCGCGTTCAGTGAGATGCGAGCCGGGTTACTAATCGCTGTCATACTATTTTTTCGGTCGAACACGACAAACATCACGCCGTGCTGATCGATGTGGCGCACTTCTTCTCCAATTTGCAACAGCTCCCGCACATTGTCGATAATTGGGTATGAGATATCGACTACCGTCCTTACTTTGCCTCCGCGCTGAATAAATTCTCCAGCGGCATCGTTAATGCCAAATAATGAGGCAACGACGGTCGCCAGTCCAGGTACGGCTACAAGCCATTCCTGCTTCATCGAGTCCAAAAGGGGTAAAGCGGTAGCGACGAGTTCCTTGATGCTCTTGAACGTAGAAACGTCGTCGGAGGGGCGGAACTGCTGTTGCTTTGCGAGTTCCTGCAGCTCCCGCTTTCGCGCCTCCATCTCTCGGAGTTCGCTCTCCTGCTTCTTGAGCGCGGATTCAAGCGCGATGTCGAGGTCCACCGCGGCGTAGGTTGTTGGTGAATCGAGTGATGGGTGCACCATGCCTTTTTCAATCAAGCTTGTAAGCGTACGGTGCACGTCTTCGCGATCGTCTTCATCGACTTCGCGAGAGGCGAGGGGGTTTTTGGCCCGTACTTCAGCAGATGGAGATAAAGATGGGCCTCCTTTTCGCTAAGCCCGAAGCCAGTGAGGCGAGTAATAAATGTTGCCTCGTTATCCATAGCTCCAACCTTCCGCGGCAGATTGTAGATAAGCGTCGGTATCGATGGCTTATAGTAAGAAGCTGCTTAGCGGCAACTGCTGGTCAAACAAATGAAAGGCGTGCGCGCTACAGTTCTTGTATCCGCTTTTCTGCATCGACTGCTTCGTTCCATGCAGCCCCAAACGTGGCGGTCAGAAAATCAGCGTAGGCTTGGTCATCGGTCCAGAATGCTACGATCGGATCGTCAAGTGAGAACTCGGTATTCACGTTGATCGAACTAATGCTTTCTTTTTTGTCTCCGATAAGCATGAACGCTCCTTGGTACTGATCGATGTGGCGCAGTTCTTCGCCATTGTCCAAGAGTTTGCGGACGATATCGAGGGAGGTTCCTGAAATCTTGGTGATCCCCTGCACGTGTCCGCCTTTTTCTATCAACATTTTGGACTTCTTTGGTATACTGAATTGAAAGGCGAGGGCTAATATGCCAGGTTCGAGCAGCCACAAGACTTCCTTCTCCGCAGATTCTATGATATTTGAACCTACAGCTAAGGCGTCCCTAAGGCTTTCAATAATGATTCGCTCGGCCATTATTATGAGTTAACGTCCTCGAGTTCATAAAGCTGTGCCTCCTAACGCGTCGCAAAGGTTGTCGTCGCTTGGATGCGCCCTCTTGGGGGCCTAAACCCGTTAGATCCGTAATGCCGCCCGCACGCCGGTATGTTTTCTGCAAAGTGAATCTCAAACGGCAAGAGAAAGAACGATGAAGCTCGGTAGCACAGGTCGGGCGCGCCATTGATTGTCTTTTTCTGCTCCCACTTGTTAGGCACTCTGCCACGGCGCTGCATTATAGCTTCATTGGGGTAGGCAGCAGTTCGCCGGGGCTTTAGGCACAGCACTTGCCACAGCAGTTGACGCGGGCCAGGTCAGCGCTTCAGGATTCGTTCTAGGCGTGTAGGAAAGCCGTCACTCAGCTGCGCTGTCTATGCCAAACTGAAACGTCTTAATTCGATGTTGCGATCTCTAATGAGCTGTGCCCTTGTCCCAGCAGCTCGCCTATACGCTCTTCTGCGCCAGAAGCCTGCTCCCAAGCCATCTCAAACGCGCTCTTAAGGAATTGCGCTTGCGCAACGCTGTCGCTCCAAAGCGCCGCAACATTTTCGTCAAGCGAAAGGGCGGCCCTCAGAGCAGCGTGAATGAGGCTAATGCTTCGCTTGCCATCGGCTACCACTAGCGTCATCCCGCGGTATGGGTTTGTATGCCGCAGTTCAATGCCACCTTCCAGGTACTTGCGTCCCGCAGAAAGGTTCTGTGGTGAGATATCGAGCACGCCACGAACACGAACGCCGCGGCCCACCGCACATTTAAGATGATCCAGGAAGCCCCCCATCGTGATGAGGTTGAATTGAGGATGGGCGACGAAGATAACAGACGTCTCTGCCGAGTTGATGAGCTGCGAGATGCCAGCAACAAGTTCCCCGACGTTCTTCAACATCTTGAACGCGTGGGCATTGTCAGCTCTGCGGCTGATCGCGCCGTTTGTTTCTCTCACAAGCTCATGCTTGACCCTCTGCAACCGAAGCAGCTCGCACTGGCGGGACATGAGCGCGGCATCTAGCGCTTTGTCAAGGTCTACAGGCGCGTAACGTGAAGAATCCCCCGCGCTTTTTACGATCATACCTGCGTCAATCAATCTTGCGCATCGGCGATACGCGTCCTCACGATACGTTTCGAGGGATCTCGCGAGGTCACCGGCACGCTTCGGCCCGTACTTAAGCAAGTGCACGTAGAGATGGGTCTCCTTCTCACCGAGCCCGAACTCACTCAGCAGTTTGGTAAGTGCTTGCTCGTTGTCGAGTGTGAGAGCCTTAGATGAGCGGGTTTCGTCAGAGGCAAGGAATTGTGTGTTGTTCATGAGCACACTGAGCTCCCTCTTTATCCCCTCCATCCGACGAAGCTCGCGTTGGCGGGGGAGCAGCACGGCATCGAGCGCATCGTCTAAGTTCATCGCTGTGTAGACAGACGGGCTCTCCCTCTTTGCGGTCACCATCGTCTTGTCGACGAGGCTTGCAAGTTTTCGATAAACCTGCAGGCGATACGTCTTGAGGGATCGCGCGAGGGCGCCAGCACGCTTCGGTCCGTACTTGAGCAAGTGCACGTAAAGCTGTGCCTCCTTCTCACTGAGCCCGAACTCACTTAGCAGTTTTATCCAGGGTTCTGCATTGATGCCATAGGCCCCGTTACTCGTGCGGTAGCTCTGTATCTCGCCAAACATTATGATCCCCCGTAAAATGTGTGCTCGCCGTTTTTTCTTCGAGCGCCTCTGCAGCGCCGACAGCGTGTGGCGCTGTCCATGTGGGCGACGCGTCGGTGTCGTTCACGCCCGGGTGCAGCACGTAATTTACCGCGTTTGTCAAGCGTTGTGCGCACCTGCGGCAGTTGGGCTCGCTCGCGGCGTTGAGGCAGCCAAAGTGGGCCCCATAATAGCACACCGAATTCTTCGTGATCATACCCGTTGCCTCCTACTGCCTTCTGCGCGAAAAAGCGGTATAAGGCCGCGTGAACACATTTGTGTGTCACAGCGTAGTGGAGGCGACCAACCCTTCGAGCACACAGACGGAGCTCTCGCTGTAGCCACACACACAAAAAAAATCTCAGATTACCGATGTACGAGCCGGTAACGTTTGTGCACGCCTTTCCTCGTTGCGCTTCGATTATCGCTGAAACACATCGTGCGCCAGGTTGGCTACCGCAAACGCCGGGAACACTTTTGAAAGCTCTTTGCCGTACTGCTGTGAGAGCAAGTGGCACTCAAGTTTTACTTTTGAAGCTGCTCTAGCTATGAGAAACTCTCCGAGGCCCGCGCCCACGACTTCGTTTAAGTCGTGTTTGCGTGCTTGAACATCGAGGGCTTGAGCAAGCTCATCGATTTGGGCGCGTTCTACCTGTCGGGCAACGTCGCGAGCGTTCTTTCGGCCAAGCTCATCCACGTCACAAAGCAGGACTCTTG
>CABDZB010000094.1_pt1 | contig 37316 bp, 39 predicted proteins | sample 3132081 | NCBI WGS metagenome assembly CABDZB01 (sample SAMEA5534339, study PRJEB31848) | metagenome | biome: tundra; feature: field; material: soil | place: USA | collected 2013-05 | depth 0.45 m | reverse complement strand
TTTCTGCCATGTTCTAGCTTCGGTTTGCAACGTGATGCCTCACGAGCGCGTCTGCGCCCGAAGGGGTTGAGTTCGCCAAAGGGAGGCGGGTAACTGTGTGCGTTACGGCAATGCCGTAGAGGTGAGCAACGCGGGTGATGATAACACTTACCGCGACGGCCGATCAGGACCGTCCTGGGAACGATGGCAAGGATCTAGGTGTCCGGGGGAAAAACGCTCGAAAGCAGACTGATCCGGCAAGCGCGCTTAAAATCACAAATAAAAAAAAGAGAAGGGCGGCCGCCCTTACGACGTGATGATCACCGAATACGGGACGGTGTTTGTTGTTTCATTCCCTGGGCTGATGTAACTCAACACGATGACACCGGTTCCCATCTGAGTTCCGCGGAAGGTGAACAGCTCGGTGCCGCCCGCCCCAACCATTGATGTGCTCGACGCACTACTCGCAAACGTCTGATTGACGAGCGTAAGGGTGGAGTTGTCATAGGTCGCGTTCCACTGGTAGCCTGTCGATGGATTTGACGGCTGCTGGAGCGTAAAGTTCTGGCCACTTGAGACGAGTACCGCATTCCCCGTTGGCACGTTGAGCGTTGTGCACGTTATCGTGTAGGTCACGTTGTTTGCTGTTTGGTTCGATGGGCTTATGTTGTTGAACGTGATCAGACTCGTTCCCGTCGTAGTTCCCTGGAAGGTGAAGACGTCGGCGCCGGGCGCCCCAAGCAGTGTCGCGCTGCCCGCGATGTACGTCCTATTGACCAACGTAATGCTTGAGTTGTTATAACTCGGCTGCCAGTGGTACCCGGTCGATGGATTTGATTGCAGTTTGATGTTCGTTGCGTTGTCAAGCGACGTACCAAGCCCCGTTGTGTTACCAACGACGGCTGTCGTTGAGCCTGGGCTCGGGCTTGGCGTCGTAGACGAGGTACAACCCGCGCAAACTACCGCTAAAGCGAGTGCGATGACGACCACCAAACTCGCCGCTACAGTCTTTTTCATTTTTATACTCCCTAGCTCTGCTATTTCAGTGAGGTACCACACGAAATGAGCACCCTTAACCGTTTCCATACGCGCGCGCTTTTGGACATTCATGGCGGAAAAGCAGGGGCTTCACCCTATCGGTGTTGCAATGTCGAGGAATTCCTTCACGGGGCGCACCGATGAGTCGGAGGCGGGACGTCGAGTCCTGAATGCGCAACCTAAACCGGTCGCAAAATTGGGCCCTGAAGGCGTGGCAGTTTCACTGATGGGGTGATCTTGGCCGCGTGGGAGGACAGGATACTCCCGAAGCAAGGACGAGAATCGACTTTGCGACTCGCCTCGCTGCGGGAATCGGCATTTTGGTGTAGCCTATGAGGTCAGCATTTATCACTCATTCAAGGTTGCTCTCACAATCTCCAAAAGCTTTTCTGGATCGACTGGTTTCAGAAGGTAGGCATTCGCTTGCAAAATCAGAGATCTCAGAGCGCCGTCCAGACTGGCGTAGCCTGTGATCATGATCGTTCTCATCTTGGGCTCGATTTCCTGCAACTGCTCGAGCAGTTGTGTGCCATCCATATCGGGGAGCTTGATATCTAAGAGCGCAAGATCGTGCGAGCCACTTTTGCATTTCTCAATCGCCTCGTGACCGGTTTCTGCAGTTTCTACGCCGTACCCGTGCTCACTTAAGATGTGCATAAAACTGCTCAGTGCCTCTCGGTCATCGTCGACAACCAATATGGTCAGTTTTCCCACGAGTTTACCTCCTCGTTTTTACTTTGTCTCGGTAACGCGTTGGCAGCCTGACCGTGAACCGAGCGCCACTTCCCGCTTGCAACTTCAATACGTCCGCCATCTACGTCTGCTTTTCGGAAGCCGAGAATAGCTCTCGTTTCGGGAGTGTCCTTCCCTACAGGACGACGCTCTCTGATGATGCAAGATAATAATCAAACAATTCTTGCCCCCATGCAATCGCCTCTCTATTTTGGCTTGTTAACGTATAAGAATAGTCAAATGTTCCGTCTAAACTATAGAGCCCAAGCCCCATGAAAGGGTCAGCAACGACTACGACAAGTTTGGGATTGTCTCTGGTCACATAAAGCGTAAGGTTCTTGCTGCCTTCCTCCCTCAAACGTGCACGACCGATCTCCTCAATCAAATGGTTCGATACCTCGTCGGTTAGCACGAGCGCCACGTGTTGTTGGCGAGTAAACTGCTCAAGCACTAGTTCACCAATGTTCGGAATGTAGAACGGGGAAACCAGTTTTACGACTTTGCTGTCTCGGAACAGCTCGGCAAAATGACGCAAAGCTTTAAAAACATCAGTCGGCGTGCCTGTGATAAGTGCGGCGTCAGATAACGACCCAATCTTGTCAAATATATGGCCTGGAATCCCCCCCAAGTCGTGCTCGAGCCAGAATGCTTCATACTTCATTAGCACCGCCATTGTACCTTGAAAATCAATGACTTTGCGTGCAGCACCCCTGCCGATGGGGGTCAACATGTAGTTTCTCTTTGCATCTTGGCGAATGACATGATTCGTTTCGAGCTCTCGCAACGCGTGGATGATCGCGGGAGAGGAGAGCTTGAGCTCGTCCCGCAGCTCGCGAAGCGATTTCATCCCGCCATTCATTAAGAGGAGGATTTCTTTTCGTTGGTCAGAGCAAACAGCGAGACGGATGACCTTGTCTACATCCATGTTTTCCTTCATTTTGGTCTATTTAACGCTCGACGACTGGCTTTACCGCCTATGTAACTACCGCGATACCATTTAGTCTTTGTTATCGCAAGACGCACAGCCTCTTGCGGCACGAACGAACAGTTCTGCTGTTAAGGAAGATTCGCAAAGAGACTGGCTGCGCCCCATTACCGTTGTTGCTTGAGCCCTGTTACCGTTGATCCTTCTTGTTTCATCTCTCTAAGTTGTAGCCTCCGCTAATCGCGAACGGGCTACGTTGCAGGCCTTAGCACGGGCTGGTCACTGCAGTCTATGCTGGTGAAAGCGACTAGGGTTCCGTGACTCATTGCCTATATCGCGACTCCGCCTAATAAGATGCCCCCTCGACGTCTTTGAGATCTCGCGTGTGGGTCCTTGTTCTTAGAGACCTTAGACGGCGCCCGCAGCCTCGAGGGGCGGCGTCATGGTCGCTTTCACCAAAGGAAGCAGGACTCAGACGATGGACCACTCGGTTCGGAATCTCGTGGTCGCCATTTTAAGCTGGGTTGCTGAAGGGGAGAGGCAGAATCTGAGCGAACGGACGAAGGCAGAGGTGGCTCGCGCACGGCAGTGCGTAAGCACATCTGAAGGTCTTTTCGGGAGAGCAACTGGAACAGTTTTGGGACGAGTACTTGTCAAGAGAGATTGTCGTGGCCGGCAATCTCACGTCTTATAGACATTCCGTGCAGCACGTTGCTCAGAGCGAAGCTCGATTTGATGCCGATCGATCTATTAATTGGATGACGCGTTTGGGAGCAGATGCAGCCGTCGGACTGTGCCCTTGCCACGTCCTTATCAGTGGAGACCCCGTAGGACTCACTGCTACCTAATTATCTCAAACTCATCAAGTCCGAATTTTTTGCACGTAGAAGGGGGGTAGCTCCTGTCCCTACAACGGAGTCGGCCTGCAGTTTGCTTTTTATGCCGACGATGGTGATGCAGTCCCTGCTGCGGTCTCAGAGCAAACAGAAGTGCTCACAGATTTGCCGTTTTTCACCTGTGAACGTCATATGCCTCTGCGTGATCGTCACACGTCAGTGTGGCTGAGGGTTTAAAAGGTTCCACGAATGTGCTCACGCCCCGACAGATTCGAAGCGCACCTGCAGACATGGGTAGCCGCTTGAACACAGTTATGACGTGCATTCAGTATTGGAAGGACACCCTCTCACGGTGCCGGACTGAAGGAAATGACAAAAGACGTTCCGTTCTCGTTATTCATGTCAATTGTGCCGTCAAGCTGATCAACTAACGCGATTACGAGCTGCATGCCCAATGAGCCGGTAGCTCTAAAGTCCACATCAGCAGGAAATCCGACACCATTGTCAGCAACGGTCAACGTATACGTGCCGTCAGCGTACTGCATTCCAACGATAACTTCGCCCACCCTCCCATCAGGAAACGCGTATTTCAAGCAGTTTGAAACAAGTTCGTTCAGAATAAGGGCACAGGGCATGGCGATATCCACTCCGAAGCGGACATCCTCGATGTCTGTCGTGATCGTGACGGCATCTGGAGCAACGTGATACATCTGTAGAAGCTCTTTGATCAAGCTCCCGACGTAATCAGCAAATTCAATCTCCGAAAGCGTGCCCGAGCTGTACAGCTTCTCGTGAATGAGTGCCATCGATCTGATCTGGCTCTGGCTCGCGGTCAGCACCGCTTGTGCTTCTACGTTGGTTGCCCGATCAGCTTGCAGGCTCATCAAACTCGATACGACCTGCATGTTGTTCTTGACCCGGTGATGGATTTCTTTGAGAAGCGTCTCCTTTTCTTTCAGGGCTGCTCGTACCGACGCATCTGCTTGCAGTTTTGCAATCACCGTTCCCGCCTCATTACCAATCGCGACGAGCAGGGCCTTCTCGGTTTGAGAGAAGGTGTGGCGCATTGTGCTCCCCACGTTGAGCGCTCCGATAATCGTGTCTCGAGAATAGAGCGGCACGCTCGCGAGTGACGCCACCCCCAATGGCGCGTGCTGCGGCAGGAACGTTACGTAGTCCTCGGCAAAAAGATGGTCTCCGTCGATCAGAATGGCACTAAATGGGGCGTCGTGGTAGGGTATCTTTTCAATTGCATCGCGCACGGTCTCAGGGAGTCCCTGTCCGTACTGTAGCGTGGCGTAGCGAGCATCCGCATCAATGAGGTAGATGCCCCCAATGTCGAAATGCATCAGTTCACACGCCAACTTCGTCGCTGCTTCTACAAATGACTGCACATCAGTGGCTCGGTTCCCCTCAGTCATGATACGGTTGAGTGTCTCGATCGTGTGCGTGTGTTCTTTCACCCTCTCTTCTGCCCGCTTTCGCTCGGTAATATCAACTAGGACGCCGCGCTGCCCGACGACAGCACCGTCTCGCCTCATCAGTGCAGAACGGGCAGCCATGTTGAACGTGCTCCCGTCCTTCCGCAGTCCGGCGTACTCCACCCTGCCGACGTCTTCCCCACTCATTCTCCGCCGAAACATCGCGCGTGCTCGCTTCAAATCGGCGGGAGCGATCAGTTGAAACAAAGACATCCCCGCTTCGAGCTCTTCCTTCGTATAGCCGAACATGTCAAAGAACGTGGCATTCTCGAAGGTGACGCGACCAGTTTCGTCTGCTTCATATACGACTACCGGCAGCGCATCGGTGAGCTCACGGATGCGTTTTTCGCTCTCTTTAAGCGCGTCATCTGCCTGTAGCTTAGCGATTACCACCCCCGCCTCATTGCCGATGGCGATAAGCAACTCTTTCTCGGCTTGAGAGAAGGTGTGGCGTTTGAAACTCCCCACGTTGAGCGCCCCTACACGCTTATCATAGTGATACAGCGGTACCACAGCGAGAGACTCAAGTCCCAATTCAGCGGCATGAGGCACGCGCAGCGCCTCGTGACCGTCGACAAAAAGAGGTTTTCCCTCAACGAGAACACGAGAGTACAGCGCTTCGTCAAGGGGAATGCCTCTAATAGCTTCAACAGCGACATCGGGAATGCCGGTTGCGTAGCACAGGTTCGCACGGCGCGTGTCATAGTCGTTGAGATGGATCGTTGCGACATCGAAGTGCAGCAGTTCGAGGGTCAAATCTGTCACAGTTTTAGCAAATGAGCGCACATCAGTGGCTCGGTTCCCCTCAGTCATGATACGGTTGAGTGTCTCGATCGTGTGAGCGCGTTCTTTGATCCCCTCTTCTGCCCGCTTTCGCTCGGTAATATCGGCAGCGACACCACGTACGCCTACGACCGAACCGTCACGCCGGATCAGGACTCCGCGGGCCAAAACAGGGAAGGTGCTCCCGTCCTTCCGCAACGCAGTGAATTCAGTCGGCCCTACATTTTCCCCACTCATCTGCCGACGGACCGCCGTGCGTGCTCGCTCCCGGTCGGCGGGTACGATCAGTTGAAACAAAGACATCCCCGCTTCGAGCTCTTCCTTCGTATAGCCGAACAGGTCAAAGGCTGTTGTATTCATGAAGGTTATGCGACCAGTTGCGTCTGTTTCATAGACGACTACAGGAAGCGCGTCGGTGATCTCACGAATACGTCGTTCACTCTCGCGCAGTTTCTGGTCGGCACGAACGCGCTCTGTCACATCAGTTCCCGAGCTCAAAGTCCCTATGACGTTGCCCGTATCATCCTTGAGACGAGAGTTGTACCAGGCAACGAGACGCTCTTCACCACGGGAAGTTAACACGATGTTTTCAGCATAGGCGTGTGTATCCTCTTCGGCGATGAGGGATTCAAATATTCCCCTCGTTTCTGTTCGGGCGTCTTCAGGGAGGAAGACCTCAAACCAGTCCACGCCTACGGCTTGTTCTGGCGTCACGTCGAGAACCTCGCATCCCTTGCGGTTGAGCAGGGTTATGTGCCCTTCACGATTGAGGGCCATCATTATGACCTCAGCGGTATCGAGGTAAAGCTGCGCCTGATCGCGCTCGCGTGTGAGTGCGCCTTCTAGCCGCTTCTGCTCAGTAACGTCTAAGGCGATCCCGCGTATCCCTGCCGGAACGCCCTCTCGAACGATCACTGAAGCACGTACAGAGGCCGGGAATGTACTCCCATCGCGCCGCAACGCCGGAACCTCTATCCACTCCGAAGGTTCATCAATTACCGCTTGACCAATGGATTCGCGTATTTCTGCGTGTTTGTCAGGGGGAACGAAGTCATACAGCGTCATTCCCCCTTCGACCTGTTCTTTTGTGTAGCCGAACTCCTTCAGCCCCGCACGGTTGCTAAACGTGATATTTCCCGCCATATCCGTTTCAAATATAGCTTCAGATAGCGACTCAGTGAGCTCACGCATACGGCGATCGCTCTCGCGCGCCGTTACCTCCGTCCTATGCTTATAAATCGCCATTTCAATCGCAGCCCTAAGCTCAAGATCGTCGAATGGCATTACGAGGAAACCGTACGACGCGGTCTCTGTTGCACGGCGCACCGTGGCTGCGTCAGCTCCAGCCGTCAGAAAGATAACGGGTATGTCAAAACGTTCTGTAATCTGCTGCGCCGCCTCGATGCCGTCCATCTTCCCTTTGAGAACTGGGTCCATCAAAACGACGTCGGGGTGCAGCTCACGTGCTTGTGCTAGTGCATCTTTTCCAGTCGCTGCAGTGCCGATGATGTCGAAGCCAGCCGCTCGTAGACGGGACGGTACATCCTCGGCGAGAACAAACTCATTTTCCACGAGAACGAGGCTGACCATCGAATTAATCCTCCTACAAAATACGGTGCGACTATATATAGTATCGTTTTTGATATCATCACGCTATTTCTGCAGCGATATGCGTCCCATGGCGCCTCGTAAGCACTACCTATCCAAGCTCCAGCGTCACGGCTTTGCGAGGCTTTCCCACAGAAAAAGGCAAGAAACGGGCGCAGGGAGACTTGGACCTGACCTCCGCAGTGTGAAGAAGACTAATTTCGGCTGCTGATCGCTATTTTCAGCCACTTCTTTAGGGTTATCATCGATGCTTTGCCAGCGGCAACTGCGAGGAGGAAAGCAGGGCGCCATCGTGAACGGTTCGACAAATCCGCGTTGGCAATCCTACCAGCACTGAGAACGTGCGGGGCGAAGCGTATTATGCGTGTCATACTCAGCTTTGGCGTGTTGTGAGGAGATCTTGCTGCTGTCAAGCTCCAATGATAATGAATCACTGCCAAGTGGCGGCTGCTCCTGTAGCGTCGATTCAGGGATTTCATAGATAGCGGAAGAGCCCATTAAGCGCTTAGTCGTGTCTGTTTGTGCGGTTCTGCAGTATCCCTACCTGTTTTTCTCCTTTCACTTCAGTCACGGCTTCAGGTTTCTTATAAAAACGCGATCACACGCACACCGCGGCCACGACCACCGCTCCTGGCCGGAAGAAGAATGGCAGGAAGACGAATGCTATGAAAAAACACTACGTCGCTTGACGTGCAGCTCGTGACTGCGCTCGCCGACCAGCTCTACGGTACCATCACGCTCAATCGCACGAAAGAGCCAACGTTCCATGATTGCTTTGAATATAAAGGCCGTAAATGCCTTTTTGTGGCTATCTAGCGCATAAACGCCCACGTATCGCCTTTGTAATCAGCAATTGCCCGTCTGGTGCAGAACGTATCTCATCGTTCACTAATTCGCGCTTCGTCTGTAACATGCAGGTGATATCGCAAACCTTTTAACCAGCCAATCGATACAGGCACCAATAGACTTTGAGTATTGCCCTGACGTGCTTATGACCACGAAAAAAGAGAGGCCCCCCATTTCCGACGCCGCCGATGCACTCAAACACGTAGTGCCATTCCGTGCTGCGTGACGTCGGCCCCGCCGCACCCGCTCAAGAGTCGTTTGCGTAACGCGAGAGGATGGGAGAGAATGACTACAATTCTCGTCATTGAAGATGAGGCCATTGTTGCCATAGATATTACGCAGCGCCTTAAGCGCGCCGGTTATAACGTTCCGGCTGTGGGAGCAACCGGTGAAGCCGCTCTGCGCGCACTTGAGGAGCTGCATCCAGATCTCGTTCTTATGGACGTACTGCTCAAAGGGGAAAAAGATGGGATAGAAACGGCTCGCGAGATCAAAAATCAGTTTGAAATTCCGGTAGTCTTCTTGACGGGTCAGGCAGACGAGTCCACACAAGAGCGGGTCAAGAACACGGGCGCTTACGGCTTCATACTGAAACCGATCGATACGGCTTCACTTCTTCCAACTGTTGAACTGGCGTTGGCCAGGCACGCCTTCGAGGTACAACTCAAGGAGAGCGAACGACGGATCCGTGAGCTCACCGATGCGCTGCCGGTAGTCGTGTATGAAACAGACGCCACTGGTCGCATGACCTTCGTGAATACAACAGCCTTTGACCTGTTCGGCTACGCGAAAGAGGAGATCAAGGCAGGAGTGTCCATTTTTCAACTGATCGCGCCAGCCGATAGGAAGCGAGCACGCGCGATGTTTCGGCGGAGAATGAATGAGGAAGACGTCGGCAGGGTGGAGTACACCGGACTGCGGAAGGACAAGAGCACGTTCCCCATTTCAATCCGTGCTGTGGTAATGATGCTGGATGGTGTAGCCCTCGGGCAGCGCGGTGTCATACTTGATATTACCGAACTGAGCGAGGCGCAAGAAGAGCTGCGAAAGCATGCGACAATGTTTGATGCAGCGCACGACTGCATCGTGACCTTGGACCCAGAAGGGACCATAACGTACTGGAACCGTGGCGCCGAGCGCCTGTATGGGTGGACAACGCAAGAGGCCGAAGGTCAGAACGCGAACGCGCTGCTGCGTACACGATTCCCTGAATCGCGTGAAGTGCTGTGGCCTAAGCTTATGGAGAGCGGACTGTGGGAAGGGGAGCTGACCCAAGTAACGCGCGATGGTGTTCCGGTCACGGTCGCGAGCAGCTGGACGCTGATGAAGGACGATGGGGGCAATGCCTCCGCTATTCTCGAAATAAGCAGTGACGTTACTGAGCGCAAGAAAGCGGAGTCGGCACTCGCAGAATCTGAAGCAAAGCTGCGCATCACCTTCGCAACTATGGCAGACGGAATAGTGATCACGCAGTTGAACGAGAAGGTTACCGATTGCAATGATGCCATCTTACGTCTCACACAGCGATCGAGGGAAGAGATAATAGGAAAGCCGTTCGAGCATCTCCTCCCTCCTGAGTTTCGTTCGCTGATCCCCGATGCACATAAGTTCCTCGTCGGAGCTGTCCTCGTCCGAACAGAGACTAGTCGTGGGGAAAGAGAAACCATCCGCAATGACTCACAATTGCTCCGGAAAAATGGAGAAAGGGTCGACATTGAAGTAAATATCTCCACGATTGAAGATGCCTCGGGGCAACCGGCTGAGTTTCTCATAGTCGCGCGAGACGTCACCGAGCGCAAGCGCATGGAACAGCAGCTCGACAGTACACTCGGTGATCTCCAACGATCCAACGCCGAACTCGAGCAGTTTGCTTACATCGCTTCACACGACCTGCAAGAACCGCTTCGCATGATAACGAGCTACATGCAAATAATTGAGGAGGACTACAAAGGAAAACTTGACGCTGACGCTGACCAATACATTGCATTTACCGTCGATGGCGCGAAACGAATGCAAACGCTCATCGACGACCTTTTGGCGTATTCGCGTGTGGGCACGCGGGGAGAGCCGTTCATACCAACCAGCATGAACAGCGTCCTTTCCGCAGCGATTGCGAATCTTGAAGTCACGATAGAAGAGAGCCACGCAGTTGTCACGCACGATCAATTGCCAACGGTGCTCGGCGACGAATCCCAGCTTACTCAGCTTTTCCAGAACCTGTTAGGCAATGCGATAAAGTTTAGGGGTGATGATGCCCCGATAATTCATGTCGGCGTAGAGGAAACGAAAGACGGCTGGGTGTTTTCGGTGCGCGACAACGGGATCGGTATTGACATGAAATACGCAGCACGGATTTTTACCGTATTTCAGCGCCTCCACGCACGGGATGACTACCCCGGAACAGGGATAGGGCTCGCTGTCGTTAAAAAGATAGTCGAGCGTCACGGCGGACGTATATGGGTCGAATCAGAGCCAGCAAAAGGCTCGACGTTTTACTTTACGCTTCCAACAAGGGGGGATAATGTGTTATGAGTGAGCGAAATAGCGCAGATTACATGGAAATCTTGTTGGTGGAGGACAATCCAGGCGATGTCCTTCTGACCAAGCGCGCTCTCAAGTCCGGCAAAGTGCTCCACAACGTGCACGTCGCAAATGACGGAGAAGCCGCACTTGCCTTCTTGCACGATGTCGAATACGGGCAGGCTCCGCGCCCAGATCTGATCCTGCTCGACCTTAACCTGCCAAAGGTGGGCGGTCGCGAGGTACTCGCAAAGATCAAATCCAACGAAGCGCTTGCGAGCATCCCGGTCGTCGTATTGACCACTTCCAAAGCTGACGAGGATATCCTGAAAACATACCAGATGCACGCCAACAGCTTCATCACCAAGCCGGTTGACTGGCCACAGTTTATGAACGTCGTTAGGCTTATCGAAGAGTACTGGTTCACGGTTGTGAAGCTCCCGCAGCACGAGGGCTGAGAATGTACGCCCGTGATCGAGCACTTAAGGTGCTTCTCGTCGAGGACAACCCTGGTGATGCTCTCCTCATACGACGGCTTCTGACTAAGTCATCCGCAACAAAGCACGCGCTTGACGCTGAGAATCGTCTCACTGCGGGGATAGCACGGTGCGACCATGAGACGTTCGACGTTGTCCTGCTCGATCTGGGTCTTCCTGACAGCCAGGGCTTCGCCACCGTCGCGACGATGCGCGCCGCAGTGCCGCACGTGCCGATTATCGTGCTGACCGGTCTCGACGATCGGGAATTGGCGGTCCACGCGGTGCGTGAGGGTGCGCAGGATTATCTCGTGAAAGGCACGGCGACGGTAGATACCCTGGAACGCGCGATGTACTACGCCATCGAGCGCAAAAACCTTGAAGAGCAGCTTACGCAGTACTCCGAGCACCTTGCAGAGCTGGTGGAGCAAAAAACGGCTGAACTCAAGGGGGTGGAACGCCTGGCGGCTATCGGGCAAATGGCGGCAATGGTCGGACACGATCTCCGCAGCCCTTTGCAGGCCATCCTTAACACTATCTACCTCGAGAAGAAACAGGTCGACACGCTAGACGGATGCCTCGCGCCTAGTGAAGCCCGTAAGGCACAGCAGCTCCACGACGGTCTTGACAAGGTAGACGAACACGTCGCTTACATGAGCTCCATGGTAACCGATCTGCTCGACTTTGCTCGGACGCCGAGCCCGAAAATCACGCGCACAAGCACAGAACAACTCGTCAACGATGCCCTTCGTGGCGTTGCGGCACCGACTAACGTCGTGATCGAGAAGAAGCTTGATCCGAGTCTGCCCGCTCTCGATATCGATCCGTTCCTCATGCAGCGCGCACTAATCAACATTATTGGCAACGCGGTGCAAGCAATGCCAGACGGCGGCACCCTTACCATAACGACCAAGAAAGAAGGACAGAGCGCCTCCATAAACGTAGCTGATACGGGAATGGGCATACCGCCGGAAAATATAAGTAAGCTCTTCGAGCCGCTGTTCACTACAAAATCACGAGGTGTGGGGCTCGGCTTAGCCATCGTGAAGTCCATGATTGAAGCTCACGGCGGGACCATTACCGTTGCGAGTGACGTCGGCCGAGGTTCGAAGTTCTGCATCGCCCTACCGCTTCGCGGCTGAGGTCTGCAGATAGCGACGATTGTTGTTCAAAGAGCTGCCACGGGCGAGTCGTGAACTCCGAAGTGTCACGGACATCGCGGGTGATGCTAGCGCCCCGCGAAGGATCGGTGGATACTCGGTGTGTGACCGTTCACGGACTGCGTGCGTCCACAGCTTCGCTGGTCCAAGGGCGAAGGTTGTTTAAGTAGAACCAACATAGTTTGGACGTTTAGAGCATGGCTGCAATTCTGGTAGTTGAAGCTGAAGCGGTTATCGCACACGACCTTGCACGACTGATACGACAAATGGGCCATACCGTTGATAGTGCCCATTCAGGCGAAGATGCGCTACGTACAGCCGAAGCGGGACATCCTGACCTCGTCATCATGGATATTGGCCTTCAAGGACAGCTGAACGCAATTGAAACTGCAACCGTTCTAAAGGAGAAGTTCGCGGTACCTGTCATCTACGTAATCGCGCACGGCATGGTCGTATGCGGCGACCCTCTCTCCTCAGGGGGACACTTTGGCGCAGTGGCTACCGGAACGCCTGACGATCAGGCCGCTCAGGAGTGCAGGGGTTTGGCGAAAAAAGTGGTCATGCTTGCCACGAAGTTGCACAGTGGGTAGCACGCCTGTTCGCGGCAGGATCGAACGTACGCGGCAGTGAGGCTTTTTTGATCGGCAACGGGAAGCTCTAAATTTCACGCCAGAAAGGCTTAAGTCTCTCGCTTACAGAATCGATTTGAGAACGTCGTACGTTTCGCCGTGACGCTGTACAACCGACCGTCGGGAACAAACTCGTGACAAATATACTCCAACTCGCCCTCGCATTCATCTACGTGCTCTTCGTGCCCGGATTTGCCATGACGCTTGCGGTATTTCCCAGGCTCAACGAGCTCGAGATCGCCGAGCGAGTCGCGCTGTCGATCGGGCTAAGTCTCACCATCGTAGTCGTCATGGGACTGCTGCTCGGCTATTCCCAAACCCTCATCGTCGCAACCGGCGGCATCACCGCGTACTCGCTGCTCTTCGGCATCGGCTTTGTAACCGTATTTTTCCTTGTCATATGGGCACTGCGAAGGGCGAATCTGGCGGTTGCCGATAGGCGCGAAGCGGCCCGACCTGAACGCGACATGGTTTTAGACGCGCGCACTGCCAAACCTGTGCGCCCAGAGGACACAACCCAGGCAGAGGTCAGACCGCAGAAACCTGCGACGGCTACCGCGGCGCGGCGCGAAGACGCCCGACGCAGACGTAAAGAATACCCACCCAAGCGCGGCCCTTAACTGTAACCCCGGCCGAAGCCCGGTCAAGTAGTACCCGCAGCGACGGGACACGGCTTCTCATCATAGGACGCACAATCCGGCTCCAGAGCGTCGAGTTCTTTCTTTAAGCGCGTCCGCTGGGCCGTGCCAATTAGGTTCGATGGCCACCGAGCGCCCTTCTTCGACATTTTCAGGGTAGTGGCTTAATATCGTCTACGTCTACCTGCTATTGGATGGCCGTGATCGAGGCCTCATCTGTATCGAGAGGGGGTTCTAGACAATGGACTATGAAAAGGAAATGAATGACCTAACAAAGCGCATCGATGAGCTGGAGACGTGTTGTGCAGAGTTCCGCGCCTGCAAGGGCAAGATAGGAGAGCGCATCGACAAGCTCGAGCATCGTTTAGACGACTTGCGATCAGAGGTAAAAACGCTGTATAATGTCATGGAGCGCGACAGCGCTGGCCTGCGATGATGCTGTGTCCTTCGCTCAACGGCGATGGGAATGCGGCTAGTTTTTACGCCTCTGACGCGCGCGTCGTTACCGGTTGAGTAGGTAGACCGACGCGTTCAAGGCGGTGGCGATGGTCACCCACACGATGTAGGGCACGAGTAGGTACGACGCCCGCCGGTCCACCTTGTAGAATTGATAGATGGTGGCGGCGATCAGTATCCACAGCGGCACGATGGCGAGCAGGCCGTATAGTATGTTCTGCAGCCCAAAAAAGGCGAACGTCCAGACAACGTTAACGATGAGCTGTGCAGCGAAGAGAGCGATCCCGATGTCTCTTGTGCGAGTTCGAGGCGATCGCCATATGAGGAATAACGCTAGACCCATCAAGATATAGAGAATCGTCCAAACGGGCCCGAAAGCCGCATTCGGCGGATTGAACCAGGGCTTGTTGAGCGCGGCGTACCACGTTGAGATGGAGTTGATGGTAAACACTGACGATCCCAAACCCGCTAACACGGGCACCGCGACGGAGACGATCAGTTTGATGATATCAACGGATTTCATCGATCGTATGTGGCATCGCCTCCTATAAAACGCTTTATTAATTGTTTGAGCATCCGAGTTGTCAGCGCCACTATGATAAAAGATGGCCAATAAACTCGTTTGGATACCTCTTGCTCTAGCAGCGTCGTTGCGTATACCAGTAGGCGGTTGCTGATGCCTACCGGTTATTCGCTATTAGTCACGATCGTCGGAATGCAAATTCAGCGAGACGATCCCGGCTCTAACCGCAGCAATCATCGCTGAAGAAGAGTGGACCGGCGGCTTTTGCCGAGTTAACGCGGGTTATGGTTTTTTATACGCGCGAATCGACCTACACAAGGGAGTGTCCTATGGACGCAAAAGAAGAGAAAAAGGAAGAGTACTACAAGGGCAAGGAAGTAAAGGGCAAGCTCGAAAAAGAGAAGGAAGAGTACTACAAGGGCAAGGAAGTCAAAGGCGAAAAATAGCCGTCCGCCTAGGCAAGCCGTCGCACGATCAGCGTGGAGCGTCCGCGTTATCGATGCCCAAACTAGTCTCCGTTCAAAAGACGCCGAGGGCACAGAGCGCCCTGCCGTAACATGCATCGTGAGGGCACGAGCGGGTAGCGGGGCAGGAGACTGTGGCTCCTGTTTCAAAAGCGGATTCGCTCAAGGGCTGATTCGCGTTCACTGTCTGCAGACGTCCAGAACGTCGCCTCGCCGTTTTGGATGCGGAATATGACCTGATCGTCGGCGTGAGGACGCAGAAACGGTCGCTCTTCAAGAAGGCGCTCCGTGAGGTTCACGTCGTCAAGAAAAACCACGTCGCCTGACGCTCGCATCATGGTTCCGATATCTGTTGAACCCTCTTGGCCAAGCGGCCCTTTTGGCGGGGCATAAAAGCACACCTCAGCCTTCCGATTTGCTGTAAGCTCTCGAAATATCTTTTTCGTCTTTACGGTACTAAAATAGAAGCCCCGTGTATCCGCAAACCACATCCCGAGCATTCGGACCCGTGGCTGCTCGCGATCACACGTGGCGACTGAACAGATCATGTGCTGATTAGCAAAGCGCACACAGTCATCAAAGTTCGCCATACCATCACCCTTCGATTCCCTTAGTCATTGTTTCGGAAACAGCCAGCTGGCCGTCTGCTTTCACGCGCGCGGCCGGCGGCACCGTTCAGCTGCCATCCGTCATGCAAGCCCCCGTTTCGCATCGCGTCGATTCGCGCAGTGGCAGGATACGACCTCTGGACGAGGGCAGTCATTCGTTCGCTTTCCAGTACACCCGATGATCGGAAATGTCGTACGCAACTTTGTAGGTGCTGACGAGTCCACTCAAGTGACCTTTTACGGTCGTGACAGAAAGCCAATATTGGGCCAGGTTGTCCTGCACGTTGAGCTCTTTGAGCACGGCATAGATGAGGTCTTCCGTTGATCGGGGACGCTCCAAAAGTCGCAGTATCATCCCGTCAATCTCGGCAAGCTGCTCTAAGTGAAGCGCGATCTGGCCCGCGCTCTTATCCTTTGACATAACCTCGCCATGACTCGGAACAAGCCAGTCAAACGCCGTGTTCTTGATCGCATTGAGCGAGCGACGCGTGAGCTCAACGTCTATTGAGTAGGGGAGTTTGAGCCGGTCCCAGACTTCTTTAGGGTACAGTGCATCTCCCGCAAAGAGCACCCCGTCGCACAGATAGCCCGTGTGCCCCATCGTGTGACCCGGCAAGAACAACGGAGCAATCTTTCCTTCGAACTGATAGTCTTCAGTGTAGCGATCAACCGTGCACGCCTCTCCCAGGAAGAATCGCGTCGTCATCTCCACCGGTGGACACGCCCAGCTGAACATACCCCGAACGTTTACCTCTGGAATTTCGATCAGAAACGCGTCATCTTTCGGAGCCACCACGATCGCCCCCGTACGTCTCTTGAGCGTGCTCGCCGACCCAAAATGATCGGCGTGTCCGTGCGTGATGAGAATCGCCTCAAGATCGAGCGGGGTGTCAATAACTGCTGTGTCGATCAGGTGATTTTCGTACAGACCGACGTTGGTCTTCCCGAGAATGCACGTGACGTCGTTCAATTCGATGACTTTTTGCTTCACGCTCTGGCCTTCCAAACAATCGCCCGCGTTCGTGCTGCCGAATTCCCCCGAGTAAGGACGGAACAGGCTGCGTTCGCACTGCCGACGATCGAGTGTTTAGGGTACTCCGGGATAACCCTAACGGATCAAGAGACTTTAGAACGCCAGCTCAATACGGCCATCGCCACCCCCACGGTCCCGCTAAAGCTCGCCCAAGGTGTGCTCTCAACGTGATCTAAGCCCTACACGGCGCCAGCCGACATCGTCGAGCAGGCCGACAGTTTTGCTCCACAGAGCAACGCTGTAAGATTGACGCCTGCCCTGCCGTAGGCGAGCTAACTGGAACGATTACAACCTAAAAACGTCTGGATCGTGCGTTCAGCGGGCGATCGAGGCCCTGCATTGAGGCAGCACCTTCATCGCCATAACCCATCGGCTCGCGACGAGTCACGACGTCGACGTCATCTACGTGCTTGAGGAGACGCAATATAGAGGCGGGTGACAGGACGTCGCTCAGCGCTGGAGGGGCTGGGCGTTTCCTCGCATTATGCAAGGCGCAAGACGCGCTGCGAGGTAGGAGACGTCGATGCAGCCACGAACGAGTCGGGCTGACTCTTTCGCTCTTCGAGTGACAGAGCAGTCGCGCTGTAAAGACTATGCTACTACGTTGTCACAAAAAAAACAAAAAGAATTACTGCTTGTGGCTGTGACAAAGGCGTTCCAGTCGAGCTCCCTCCAAGTCAGCAAACAATTCCAAACGCTTGCTATAGCTCAAACAGCTTACCGTTCGCTTCTTCTTTGGTTTTTGCCAATAATGACTGCTACCTTGTTGTCGACGTGGCCGCAGAGCCTGTTATTTTCTGCGATCTTCAATGAACAGAAGGACAATGAGTATCAATGGAATGACGACGCCAGCTGCAAAGCTCCACTTAAAACCAACCGCGTAGCTCTGATACGCGAAGCCGACCACTAAAATAAGCAACAGTATATATTCTACAATCCTGAGCCAATTCACCTCTCTCACCTCCCCGGATTTCGTTTTCGATTTCCACTTAAGAAGCGGAAATCGGTAGACCCCTGCTGGATTACGTATGTAAGAAGTTTACAGCGATTTAACCGTTGTCCTTTAATTTTATCTCCTGCTAAGCGATTATCGGCAGAAAAAAGACTGTGCAACCTCGAATGGGCAAGTCCAACGACGGCCAGACCCTCGCTTTATTCTCCGCTCGACTCGCTCAATCATTAAATCGCTTGTAAAGGTAGTTCGCAATTAACTGGAAGATCAGGATGAAGACGATGAGCATCGCGACGTCAACAATCGGGTGGAACGTCATTTTGCCGTTATATCCGCCCTGGATGAGGTCGTTCGCGTACGTGAGCGGCGAGATATAAGCGATCATCTGCCCGACCGAGGGTAGTGTCGCGATAGGGATGAAGACGCCGGAGATGAATATGAGGGGGAACCTGACGACGTTCACCATAGAAATGATGTCACCTGGACTCTCAGTCGGATACGCCGCGAACAGGGTCCCCATCGTCGCAAAGCAAAGTGAGCTGAGAAGGATTCCCACCACAATGAGCAAGATGTTTGATATGGGCGTTGCCAAGATAAGCAGCGCCGCGACAAACACCACAAGCGCGATAACAACGCTATAGAGAAGACCGCTGAGGCTCTCGCCCAACACCAGCGCGTTCAGTGAGATGGGTGCAGAGAGAAGCCGGTCAAACGTATTCGTCCTCCGTTCGATTGGGATCGATACCGGTTCGATAGATGATGCTGAGAAGAGGGTCGTGATGCCAATGAGCCCCGGGATCAGAGCCATGGCGGTCCCAAGTTTTCCTGCCGTAAACGCGAGGAACATGAAAAGAGGAAAAAGCACGCCGCCGACGATGGTCCCCGGTCTCAGGTAATAGATGGCGACATCTTTTTTCGCAATCGCCCACGCGGCAACGAGCTCGCGCGAAAGCCGTTCTTGGAACCCCATAAGGCTAATCGATGGCAGTAATCCCACCTCCTGAGTGCTGCAGTCCGGTCAACTTTACAAAGACGTCTTCAAGGCTCGGACCGAGGGTCGTGATGCTCAGCACCCGTGTGTTGTGAGCATGAGCGTATGCCATTACGCCGTCGATGACCTCAGATGGGTCCTCCGTGAAGAGCTTGAACTTGTCGCCTTCCTTGCGTGCCGCGTTCACCGTTGGGATCTGACGGAGCTCATCAAGCCGCGTGGGAGAGCTGCGGTCAAAGGAGACTTCGATTGACTGGGCGCTCTGAATCGTCTTTTTCAGCCGTTCGGGCGCGTCGATGGCAGCGATAACTCCCTTGTCGATGATCGCCACGCGTTCGCAGAGGATGTTTGCCTCCTCGATGTTGTGCGTCGTCAAGAACACGGTGACCCCTCCCCGGATGAGGTCGCTTATCATGTCGCGGATGATGAGGTTGCTCTCGACATCGAGCCCGGAAGTGGGTTCATCAAGGAAGAGCAGACGTGGGCTGTTGACCAAGCCCATGGCGATGGTCAGCCGCCGCTGCATTCCCTTCGAGTACCCGTGCACCTTGGTATCCCGCCGTTCATACAGCTCAAAGCGCTTCAGAAGCTCGGTCGCCTTCCTATCCCGCTCGCTTCTGCCTACGCGATAGAGCTGCGCGGCGAGCATTATGTTCTGCCACGCGGTCAGGTCTGTGTATACGTTCGAGGTCTCAGAGACGATACCCATGGATTGCCGCGCGGCAACGGTGTCGCGCACGATATCGTGGCCGAATATCGTCGCCCTTCCCGAGGTCGGAGGCGAGATCCCAGTAAGCATGCGAATCGTGGTCGTCTTGCCGGCACCGTTAGGGCCTAGAAACCCGAAGATCTCCCCGACCGCCACCGAGAAACTGATGTCGTTGACGGCGGTGAAGGCCCCGAATTGCTTGACCAGATGAGAGACTTCAATCGCCTGCATGTCGGACGTCATACTGAGTTCCCTAAACCTTATACTGAGTTCTCGGATCTACTATTTTAACTTCGTCCTTGTAACCCGTCAAATCCGTTAACGCATCGAGTGACTACCCACATTTCAGAGCCGTACTTTGCCGTTTAAGGGTATGGTGATCAGATAAGCAGTGGACCTGCGGGACGTCCCCAACGCCAGCGCACAAGGGGTGCACTCCCGCCGCGCCGCGCGATGCACGATCAAACGGAGAAATGATGCATGCGAAGCTCCGCTACACGAAAGGGTTTGCCATCGAGAGCGAGGTTCTCTATAGCTTTAACAGCAATCAAACAAGGAATTTAGACGAAAGGAACGGGAGAGATGTTTATAGCTTGAAGGCTCGTTATTTTTACTATGTATCCCAAAAGCTTCGATTACGTTGCACCCAAAAGCCTCGGGGAAGCGTTGGAGCTTCTTGGAGGGGGCCCCGAGGTCAAAGTACTAGCCGGCGGCCAGAGCCTGATACCTTCGTTAAAGTTAAGGGTGCTCTCACCAGAAGCTCTGGTGGATATCACCCGCATCAAAGACCTGTGCTACGTTCGTCACGAGGGGCACGTCCTTGTGATCGGCGCGTTGACCACCGTCGCGGCTGTGGCAAACGACCGAACGGTCGCATCGTCATTCCCGGTTTTGCGTGAAGCCGGAGAGCAGATCGCTGACCCGCTGGTGCGGAATAGAGGAACGATCGGCGGCAATCTGTGCAATGCAAACCCGATAAACGACCTGCCAGCGGTAATGCTGGCCCTCAACGCGTCGATGGTAGCGATGAGCAGACGGGGAAGCAGAAGAATCGATGCGGATTCGTTCTTTACGGGCGCGGGTCACACCGCTCTGGCCCCTGAAGAGATCCTTACCCAAGTCGAGATCCCGGTACAGGGTGCGGGATTTGGGAGTGCCTATCGCAAAGTGAGGAAGGGTTCAGGTGGTTTCTCTATCGCCGGAGTGGCATCGTGTCTCTCGGTTGCTGGCGATGGCACCATCGCCCGATGCAGGATCGCGATGACCGCGGTGGGTCCGAGCGTCCTGAGGGCGGAGAACGCTGAACGCGCGCTTCTAGGGGAAGTTCCGTCGGATTCGGTGCTGGATCACGTAGCAGCGTTGGCAGCGGACGCGTCGCACCCGTCTAGCGATCTCACCGCTTCAGAGGAATATCGGCGCAACGTGTTACACAAGCTCGTGGAAGAAGCAGCACATGCCTCGTACGAGCGGGCAATGACACAATGAGGGACGCATGCGAACAAAGTTTAGGGTAAATGGCGTAAACGTTGAGCTAGACGTGGAGCCGCGAAGGCTGCTCGTAAGCGTCCTGAGAGAGGAACTCGGACTTACCGGGACGCACATCGGCTGTGATACGACGAACTGCGGCGCGTGCACTGTCTTAGTAGACGGCACCGCGATCAAATCGTGCGCAATGCTTGCAGTCCAGGCAGACGGCTCGGAGATACTCACCATTGAAGGACTAGCCAAAAAGGGGGCGCTCCACCCGGTGCAAAAAGCTTTTTTGGAGAAGCACGGGCTCCAATGTGGTTTTTGCACGCCTGGAATGATCATGACGTCCTACTGGCTTCTCAGCCAAAACAAAGACTGGGATGAAGAGGAGACAAAGAAGCAGCTCTCGGGAAACCTGTGCAGATGCACAGGGTATCGCAACATCATCGAGTCGCTCAAGCGCGCTAAGGAGCTCGCAAGGGAGGAGGAGACAACGCGATGAGCGCGCCCGAGTTACTCGTCAGGGGGGCAGGGAAATACGTGGACGACATCACGCTACCACGCACGCTTCACATGGCGGTAGCACGGAGCCCCCACGCACGGGCGAACGTGCTCTCCGTCAAGGGGGGCATGAACGCCGACGACCTGCGCACACTCGTCGGGGGGTTCGGAGAGGGCGCTCGCGGGGACGTGAACCCGGCCGTCTTGCACCCTGTGTTTGCCTCAGACACTGTGCACTACGTAGGCCAGCCTGTCGCCGCGGTGTTTGCTGCTGATCGTTACGCCGTTGAAGATACGCTCGATGAAGTGGACGTTGAATATGAACCACTCAAGCCCATCACCACGATAGGGGAGGCCCTCTCGGCCGCTCCACTCCACGCCGGCACCCGGTCAAACGTCCTACAACAGTCGTGGATCGGAGCTGATTTTGACGATCCGCCGTCCCCTGTGGTGCTGGAAGAAGCGTTTACGATCGACAGAATCGCGACCAATCCCCTCGAACCACGAGGGATCATCGCCGATTATGACGGCGCCCGACTCACCGTGTACATCTCCACCCAGGCGGTGTTTAGCATAAAGCGGGGGCTGTGCAACACCCTCAAGCTCGAGAGCTCGAAGGTGAGGGTGGTCCAAGCAGACACCGGGGGCGCGTTCGGGGTGAAAAGCGCCTTGTATCCGGAGTACGTGATGGCGGCGTACGCGGCCATGACGTACGAAAGACCCGTGAAGTGGATTGAGAGCCGGAGCGAGCACCTCGCCGCAAGTCAGCCGGGCAGAGGGGTGCACGGCAAGATGAAGCTGTTCGCCGGCACCGACGGCACAGTGGAGGCGTTGCGGGCCGAAGTGACCACAGACGCGGGCGCCTTTGGAGGGACGGCGGGCGCGTTTTCTCCCTTCTTCATATCGATGCAGCTGACCGGGCCCTATGGGATCAAGAAGGCTCGCGTGCGAGCGACTTCCGTCATGACCAATAAGCCCCCCCAAGGCCCCTATCGAGGCGCGGGGAGACCTGAGGCCGCATTGTTCATGGAACGGATGATGGACGCTCTTGCCGATGAGGTCGGAAAGGGGGCGGACGAAGTGCGCCTCGTCAATACCACGACACAGCGCTTCACTTCCCCGCTCGGCCTCGAGATCGACGCATCGCGTCCGTTCTTCACTAAAGCGGTGGCGGAGCTCAAGTACAGGGAAAAATCGCAAAGCGACAGAGCAGGGCTGAGCTTCTTCGTGCTCGTACCCGCCGTAACGCCAGGGGAGTCCGCGAGGATACGCGTGCAAAACGGCAAGATAAGCGTGTGGCTGGGCAGCAACCAGCACGGTCAGGCACACACTGCCTTTGTGAAGCGATTGCTGAGCGAAGAGCTCGGCGTCGCTCCGGACGTGATCACCCTGAATACCGGAGACAGCGACACGCTCACAAACGGCGTGGGAACGTGGGGGAGCCGGAGCGCCATTGTCGGCGGCGCGGCGGTGGTAGCCGCGGCACGAAACGTGAAGGCGCAAGTGGAGCGCAGGCGTGAGGCCTACACTGCGGAAGCGCTGCTCGACGGTAGTTATGACGCCGAGGTCTTTGACAGGCATTCAGGACAGGTGAACTCGTTTGGCGCAAACCTCGCTACAGTGCACATCGACAAGTTCGGCATGGCGAACGTAACGGAGTGCGCCGCGCACTATGACGTCGGCAGGGCCCTCACCCCTGGAGTGGTGGAGGGGCAGATCATCGGCGGCTCCCTGCAGGGCATCGGCCAGGTGCTGTTCGAGGGTGTGGTGCACGATGCAGAGGGCAGACTGCTCACGAAGGATCTCTTCGACGCTGGCCTGCCCATCGCCGAGAACATCCCGGAATTCTCTATCACAATCGTCGAGCAACCGTCGTCGTACCCGCACAGAGTTAAGGGCGTTGGCGAAGCGCCAACGATCGGCGTGCCTCCGGCCGTCGTGCGAGCTATCGAGAACGTGACGGGCATTAGGATACGACATATCCCCATCAGCCCCGAGGAGCTCATCGCAGACGTATAGTGTGCGTTTGACAAAAAAAGAATGCGCATGTGAAAAGGTGCTTCAGGTGGGGCGAACGCAATGACCTCAGATATGGACATTCTGGCTGAAGCACGACGTCTGTTGGAGAAGGGGACGCGGCTTGCCCTGTGCACCGTCATCGAGAAGAAGGGTTCGGGGCCGAGGGAGGTGGGCGCGAAAATGATCGTCCGAGAAAACAGGGCGACCTACGGGACGATCGGCGGCGGGGGCCTTGAAAAAGCGCTTGTCGATGAGTGCGTACGAGCCTTGGGAGAACATACGGGGCGAACGGTCACGTTCAGCATGACCAGCGATCAGAAAGAGGGGGCGATTGAAACGGGCCTGATGTGCGGCGGTCAGATAACGGTGTTTGTTGACGCCGTTGAACCGGATCCGCGGCTGATCATCGTCGGATCGGGCCACGTCGCGTTGCCTTTGGCACGGTTGGCCGAAATGGTGGGGTTCGGGGTAATCGTTATCGATGATGACCCTGAGCGAGCCACCGAAGAGCGCTTTCCGACGGCCGAACGGGTCATCACCGGCGACTTCGCCAACGCGGTGGGTGAGTTTGACGTATCCCCCAATGACTTCGTCGTCATTGTTCACGGAGAACCCGAACACGATTACATCGCGCTAAAGACCATGGTAGCGAAGAAACCTGCCTACATCGGCCTGCTCGGCAGCAGGGCAAAAGTTGCACATCTCGTGCAGCGGCTGCAAACGGACGGCGTCAGCGCAGGGGAACTCACCATGCTTCACGCGCCGGTGGGCGTGGCCATAGGTGCTGAGACGCCTGAGGAGATCGGGATAAGTATCTTAGCCGAAATCATCCGGCACAACAGAAGCGAGAGGCACTCGTTACGCACGTAAACCCTCACGGGCCGCGGTTCATTAAGGCGCGGATGCGGGCGTAATCCTCCTGGGTATCCATATCCACGATGGTCCACTCAGGTGCTTCGACGGTGAGCAGTCTACCCGCGTGCCGATGAATGACGTCTCGGATGGTTTCGTTTTCGTTCAAACCGAGTATTTCGCCGAAGAGCTCTCTGCGAAAGAGCACTGGATGCCCCTTCTTTCCTTCATATATCGGGCTCACGATGAGTGTTTCGCGATTATCCCTCAGCTGGTACATCATAATGTCCAGCAGATTTTTGTCGAGAATTGGTTGGTCGCCAAGAACGAGGAATGCTGCGTCAACATGAGGCAGCAACTGCAGCCCCGTTTGAAAGGACGATGCCATCCCTTGCGTATAGTCTCGGTTTATCACAATCTGCGGAGCGTCTCGCTTCGAGGTCACGACTTTGATTATTTCCTCAGCGTTATGTCCAACTACGACGACCGTTTCGTGTACTTCCGCGGCAGCAATCGCGTTCAAGACGTTATCTAATAAGGTACCACCATTCATGCGCAGGAGCAGCTTGTTTTGCCCCATGCGTTCAGACTTGCCAGCTGCTAGGACGATAGCCGCTGTCATCATGATATCAACCGCGAGTGATAAGAACGGACTTTGTAAGCACCCAATTGAAGCGTGAGCGGTAGCCGTCACCGCGCGACGACGAAATTTATACCGTCGATCGGGGTGAGGGAGCTGAGTTTCGTGACAAGATGAGAGATATTAATGGCTTCCGGGTGCCACGCAAGAGAAGATTTTTTGCCAACTATTTAATTCATTCGAATCGCGCCGCCAAATCGCGAGATTACTCGGTCGATGCCGACTGGCCGTGCCTCGTTGGGTAAGCCTATAAAGCGGGTGCGGCATAATGCACAGCAATGAAAGCACTCGTAGCCTATTACTCGAGGACGGGAAACACGAAAAAGGTCGCCGAAGCGCTTGCTGAAACCCTCAACGCCGATATTGAAGCGATCGTGTCCGACATGAAAGACAAGGTATGGCCAGGTTGGCGATGCAGGCATTCCTGCGGGTCCGCGCGAAAATCGCACCAACGACGAGCGACGCCGCGTCCTATGATATGGTAGTCATCGGCAGTCCTGTGTGGGCGGGGAAAATGTCCAGCCCGATACGAACGTATCTTGCGCAAAACAAAGACAAGTTCACCAGCGTCGCCTTCTTTTGCACGCACGGACAGCCGGGCAGCGAGGGCAGTACAAAGATGCTCGAAAGCATGGAAACGCTTTCCGGGAAGAAAGCGGCGGCTGTGCTTGACGTCGCAGCTAACGACGTGGAAAGCGGGGAGTACGTTGAGAAGGCGAAGCGCTTTGCGACCGCGCTTCTGGAATTACCTGCTTCGCCATAGTCAAGCGCTAGAGCCAACACCCGGTCGCTTGAACACAACGCTCAGCAACACGCCTGAGATGACCAGCACGACGCTGCTTATCGTGACGACTGCCACCTCAAACGTGACTATGGCATACCCCGGCAGGGGAGACAAACGATCCGACCGCCACCACAAAAACTCGCGGCGAACAGCCGTCGTAGCGCGCGTTCAAACCTTCCTCGGGTAAAAACGGCGGCGGCAAAAACGAACGCCCCGTTCATCGGGAGGTACGCAAGACTTTCGAGTCCAACGAAGAGCCCGTGAGGGTTGTACTGCGTGAACAGAGCGGTTACCGAGCGTGCCCTTGAGCCGAGTGAGCAAAGTCGCCCGGATCGAACAGCGGCGCAGACCACAACGCGATCGAACGATTGCCCTCGTCGACTGGGTATCTCATATCGCAGAGCGCTTTGCATTTCCACGCGTGCGGCGTCCGCTGTTCCCCACAGACGGCGCGTTCATCCAAAGCGATCGAAACGCTTATGGGCCACGGCGCTGCCCCTCCTCATACTCAAAACGACTCCGGTTTTGGAGGGACTTTAAATGAGTGTTGAGGGAAACAAGCAATTGATGATAACGTTGGATGATTCTTGGAACAGCCAGGACTGGGACACGTTCAACAAACGGCACCACGAAGAAGTCGCCGTGTACTGGCCGGGGCAACCCGAACCGACGAGAGGACTAGAGGCGCACCAAGCAGAAGCTGAGCAATTCTTCAGGACCTTTCCCGACAACCGTGTGGGGAACCGTCCATATCTGGTGCTTTTCGGCGAGGGCGACTGGACGTGTTCGATAGCCAATTTCACCGGTACGATGACAGGCCCTATGGCTGGCCCTGACGGAAACAAGATTCAACCGACGAACAAGAAGTTTAAGGTCGAGTTTTGCACGGTTGCCCACTGGAATGAGAAGGGTGAGATCACCGAAGAGAAGCTCTTCTACGATTTGGTCGGGCTGATGCGACAGATTGGTCTTGCGTGAGGGTATCTCATTTAGATGGATGGCGAAATTTGACGGCACCGCTACACGTGCTCAAGGAAAGAGGCCACAGTAGGGGGTCCGCCGTGCCAAAAGGTCGGTCGATTCGATCATTAGTGTAGCATTATTTGAGGAAGAACCGTGTCTGCAGACGCACTGCCTACCTTATTTGTATCGCACGGCGCCCCCACTCTACCCCTCGAAAACGTCCCGGCGCGGCAGTTCCTGGCCACGCTCGGCGACCGATACCGGAACGTGCACGCAATTCTATGCGTATCCGCCCACTGGAATACGTCACGACCTGCGGTTAACGCCGTAGAAGCCCCTGAAACGATCCACGATTTTTACGGGTTCCCCTCTGAACTCTACCGCCTGCGCTATGACGCACGGGGTTCACCAGACCTTGCCGGGCGGGTGGCTGATCTTGTTCGCGGCGCTGGCTTAAGCTGCGACCTTGACCGCCATCGTGGCCTTGATCACGGCGCGTGGGTGCCGCTGATGCTCATGTTTCCCAACGCGGACGTCCCCGTCGTGCAACTCTCGATCCAGCGCCACTTCGACCCCGCGCAGCATATAGCGCTTGGTGCAGCTATCTCATCGCTGCGGGATGACGGCGTTCTTATACTCGGCAGCGGTGGCGCGGTTCATCCGCTTGGCTACGCTGCGGCATCGCTTCGCGAAGGAGCCACCCCGATGAGTGGGCCTACGAATTCGGCGGCTGGTTGACCGACGCGGTGACTCGGGGCGATCGCTTAAGCCTTGTGAAGTATCGGGAGCGCGGTCCTTACGCTGAACGTGCTCACCCGTACCCCGATCACTTCATGCCGCTTCTTGTAGTATTCGGGGCGGCAGGAGACAAGGCGCGCGGCAAGCTCCTCCATCACAGCTGGTACTGGGGCGACTTGGGCATGGATGCGTATGCGTTTGACTCTGATCGACCATGACGGGGCCGGCGCCGTTCTTCGATCAAGGCCGGAACTTTAGAGCACGCCGTATATTCTGAGCACAATAAGCACCAAAGCGACGGCGCCCCACCACTTGATCAGATCATCGAGCGAAGGTTTCACAGCTCTACGTGACCCGCCACAGCAAAAAACGTGCCGGAATGCTGCGCTGCCGTCACTAATGCGCGAAGGTGAGCACCCGAAACGCAATACCGCCAGCGATGAGCGCCACGACGATGGTAAAGATCGAGATGCCCACGGCCCACCGCGCGTTGAGTTCCCGTGCTATGACGCCGAACGTCGCAATGCACGGCACGTAGAGGGTGACGACGAGACAGAACACGAATATTTGAACCGGCGTCATCACGGTGCTGAAAATAAACGTTCCCGACGCGATGGCAAGCATTTCCACGGCCATCTCCTTTCTGAGCACCCCGTAGATAAGGCAGATGGCTGTGAAGGAGGGGAGTCCCAGGATTCCGACGGTGATCGGCGCCATCGGCGCCTCGATGAATTGACTAAAGCCAGTCAGCTCGAGCCATCCGAACACGATGCTTCCTACGATGAGCAGGGGCACGGCGATGTAAAGAAACTCCCTCATTCGCAGCCACGTCTTCTTGAGGATCGGGACGGGCGCCGGCCTCCGTATAAGGGGAATTTCGAGTACGAGCCCCGCCGTCGTTCCCGGCACGGTCGATCGGAGCAGCCTCCCGGAGGCGATGATGAGCACGAAGGAGATGAGGTAGATGGCAAGCGCGTACTGGATGCCCGCGTAGGTCGCCGCAACGCCGAGAATTATCGCGGTGCGCGCCGAGCACGGAATGAGCGTGATGAGAGCGGTGGTGATTATCCGCTCCTTTCTCGTGGGAAGGGCTCGCGTCGCCATAATCGCAGGCACGCTGCAGCCAAAGCCGAACAGCATGGGGATGATGGACCGGCCGTGCAGGCCGATGACGTGCGCTTGCCGGTCGAGCAGCAGCGCCACGCGCGGGAGGTAGCCGACGTCTTCGAGGATCGCGAGGAAAATGAAGAAGATCAGGATGTAGGGAATAGCGATGGCGAGTACCGCCGCCAGGGCGAGCAGTGTGGAGTGGACGGCGGACGTGACGAACGGATTGGCAACCTGCGCGTCGACAACCGCGTAGAGCGGTGGGAAGACGATTCCCTCGAAGAACGTGGTGATCAGGGTGCTCAGATAGCCACCCACGTAGAAGATAAGTGCCAGCATGCCACCGACGAGCGCGACGAGCAGGGGGTACCCCGTGCGCGGACGCGTCGAAACCTCACCAAACTTCTCGCCGAGCGTTGGTTTGTGAACTTTCCTGACCAGCACGGCGCTCGCGATGAGGTCGGCCGTCGAGTGTTGTCCTCGGGCGATAGTAACGGCGACGTCCTCACCGTGGGCCCGCTCGACCTCCCCCCTAAACGCTTTGACGAGCTCAAGCGCGTGCTCATCCACACGCGACTCAAAGTCTTTGTCGCCCGCGAGGAGCCGCACCGCAAATCCCCGTTTGGGGATGCTCGTTTCGGGAAGCAGGGGGATAATCGCTGCTATGGCGCGTTCGACGTGGTCGTCATAGCTCACCTGCCCATGCGTCCTTTTCGAAGGCTGGTCGGCGTAGTGAAACGCCGTCTCCAGCACCTCGTGCACGCCTTCTCCCTGGGTCGCGATGGTCGGCACGACTTGCACCCCAAGCTCTCTTTCGAGGTCAGCGACGTCGATGTCAAGGTCAAGCGTCTTTAGCAAGTCGACCTGGTTAAGGGCCACGACGACTGGAAGGCCGAGTTCGAGGAGCTGCAACGTCAAATACAGGTTTCGTTCTAGCCGCGTGGCGTCAACGATATCAATGACGGCTTCCAATGAGGTGCTCAGGAGGAAGTCCTTTGTCGCCGCTTCGTCTTCGGTAACAGCGGTGACGGAATAGACCCCGGGGAGATCATACACCACGACGGTGTGCTCGTCGAGGTGCGACAGCCCCTTCTGCACCATCACCGTTGATTGCGGGATGTTGGAAACGATGACGTTGACTCCCGTCATCTGGCTGAACATCGCGCTTTTCCCCGCCGAGGGGTTTCCCATCAGCGCGATACTCTTGGGAGTGCTCGTTTTTGACGTCGTTTCGGCCATATGCGTGGTAAGCTATCCGCTCCGCTCCTTTTACGCCAAGTCTGCGTCGTGCATCAGGGAGATGATACGGGTTAACCTGGGGTCGCCGTAGAGGGTGCGCCTCTCCGTCTTCGCTTTCGTCGCCCTTGTGCTTCCTCCCCTTCCGAGCTTACGAGAAGGGACTCTGCGACGTCCCTGCCGAGCGCGATTTGCGTATCCTTCGTCTCGATGATCAGGGGGCCCTTTGCGATTGTGCACAACACGCGCACGGTGAGCCCGGGGATAAGGCCGAGCGAGCACAGCCGACTGATCGTCTCGGGCTCACGTGAAGTCAGAAACCGAATCGTGTACGCGCCGTTCCCCACGTCAGACAGCTTTGAAACCTGTGTCTCGTCCTCGCTGTCGCTCTCGGGTATGGCGCTTCCGCCAGGGCACGTCGAGGGGTAGCCCAGCTGGGCGGAGAGGTTATCGATCGCCTTATCTGAGATGACGTGCTCGATCTCGCACGCCTGCTTGTGCGACTCGTGCGTGTCGATTCCACAGATGTCCACCAAAAAGCGCTCAAGCAGCCGATGCTTGCGCTTGACCTTTGTAGCGATCTTGCATCCGGCCTCGGTGAGCGTTGCGCCGCGGTAGGGTGTGTAGTCTACGAGCCCTTTTTCGCTCAATTTCTTGAGCATCTCGGTGACGCTTGCATCTCGCACGCCGAGGCATGCCGCCAAATCTCCCGTGGTGGCGACGCGCGCTCTCTCTTCCTGCTTCGTGTAAATGGCTTCGAGATACTCCTCTTCCGAGGGGCTCAACTCGTATTGCTGCGACATGTTTCTCTATATAATATTTAGGCTAACCTAATATATAAAATTTAGGTGAACCGAAACTGGTGTGGTGCCTGATTGTCCGTTTGCGCGTTCCCCCTTCTAGATCACTTAGAGATGGAGTTGTACGCCACCAACCATGCCGCCCGCGAGCGCGGCCCTTAGTACGATGCTTCCAAGAGCGCTTTGCGGCACAGCGGTGCAGCTCCCGCCATCGCTGAACCAGCGGCGCTCTCGGCGGCGCACCAATTCGTCAACTATATTACGGGAACGCGCCATTTCCTCCAGGCAGGTCGTTGTACGCCGCAGGAGAGACACCCGTGTTAAGCAGACTCAAAGACTCAGTTGATCGGCTCCTCGCGCGACCGGCGAATCTCCTTGTCGGCCTCGGCGTCACCCCCAATATGCTTACGCTCGCCGGTCTCGCGTTCGGCGTCGTCGCAGGCATTGTCATTGCCCTTGGGTTCTTCGTCGCGGGTGGCGTTCTGATCCTCATCACCGGCTTTGTCGACATGCTCGACGGCGCCGTGGCGCGCAACCGACGCGCCACGACAACCTTCGGCGCGACATTCGACTCCATATCTGACCGCTACGTCGATTGCATCGTGTTGCTCGGTCTTGGCATCGCTGGCGTCAACTGGATCTACGTCGGCGTCGCCCTTATGGGCTCCCTTCTCGTGAGCTACGTGCGTGCAAAGGGTGAAGGAATGGGATTCCATTGCACCGCTGGCGTCGCGGAGCGAAGTGAGCGTCTCATCATCCTCGCGATAGGGCTGCTCGTTGGCTTGGCTGAGCCAGCAGTGCTTCTTGTTGCAATCCTCGCACAATTCACTGCGCTGTGGCGGGTGGGCCTCCTGCTGAGGCGAGCGACGCACTAAAAGGCGGGCTACACGTTCCGCTAACAAACCGACCGTCAAGCACGTGCCCGTGCACTTTTGCGCAACGCGATGAGAGATAATGCGCCTACTAAACGACTTCAATGTCACTTCCTCCCGGATGATCGAGTCAGGCGAGATACAGCTAAGATCGCGTGCCCTTTATCAGTTTGAACCCGATGTTCGTGCCCATCTTTAAGTCATACCCTAGTGAGATTAGTAGCATTCCCATCGGCTCGAGATAACGCGCGCTTCTCAGTGTGCCCACGTCAATCGGGTCGAAGCCTATGTCTGCCGCGAGCTGCATGACGACCCGTTTTGCCGTTTCATCATCTCCGGCGACGAACGCGGACAGCTGCTCGGCGCCTACCTTCGCGGTGCTCTGATTCTGTGCGAATACGGTGTTGAAGGCCTTGACGACTCTCGCGTCCGGCAGCGCTTTTTGGATCTCTTCGGCGGACGAGGTGGAGAACCCGATCGCCAGCTCCATTCCCGGTCCTAACGCGTTGGTAACGTCGACCAACACCTTCCCGTCTGCCGCGGAGCCGACTTCTGCAGTCACCTCGGGGACCGCAAGGAAGGGAACCGCGAGCACGACGGCCTCACCCCATTCGGCCGCCTCACGCACAGGCTCTTTCGGATCTCGGTGCCCAAACCGTATTTCGTGCCCGGCACGCCGCCACCCGGTGCTAAGCGCCGTCCCTACGTTTCCTTTTCCTATCATCGCTATTTTCATCGTATGCACTCGATGACGAAACTATTTATACCGTTCCCGCTCAAAATGGAGCGCTTCGCGGGGGATATCCGTTCATGGGCGAGCGTGCGCAAAAAAAAGACCTATTGTTACCCGTTCCGTATTGACGACAGCTTCAGCTGATCCTTTCGAGCGCGGTACGTGATCGGGATTTCCGTGATGCGCAAGCCTTGTCTTACGCATTCATTGAACATGTCAGCTTCAATTTCAAAGCCACGCTGAGAGCTGCAAGCGCCGGATCGCGTCACGTCGAGAGCCCCAGAGACCAGTGCACGTGTGGCTGATGTGTGCACAAACAGCCCCGCACGCTCTGGCTCATCAAACGCGTGCGTCAAAGCCTTTGAACGACCACCGCTTACGCGCTCCCCTTGACAGCCTCAACGTGTGCCTTGATGGCACGAAACCCCTCAAGCGCCGCATTGCGCTGCTCGTCTGTGAGCGCCTTGCCCGCGTAGTTGGCACGCTCGTACACGAGGGTGAGCGTGCGCAAGGGCGCTTGCACGTCCGGCACCGCGGCTTCAACGGCGTAATATTTCTCCCAGTGCGTCATGCTCGACGCAATCTTGACCTCGTGCGTTGTTGCGAGAGCCGTTAGTGCGGCGTCATAGAGTGCATTGACCGCCTGCCGATCGTTGCCGTGCTCAAAAAAGTCACGCGCTTGTTTCAGCACACCCGTCTCGGCAACGCTTTCCGGTGGCGCTTCCTCCGATTCGGGCAGTTGCTGCGTCTGGTCGACGAGCGGCGCCGTGCGTTCGGCGGGCAAAGCGGGTTCCAGTTCAGGCGTTTCCTGCGGCAGCGCTTGCACAGCTGCATCCACAGTTGGCGTTAGCCATGTCGGTTCCGGTCGCTCTTGCGCGCTCGCTTCGGGTAGCGACACTTCCGCTGGCCGGCTGGCCGTTTGTTCGCCGGGTTTCATGCTTCCCCTGCCACGACGCGGAGGCACGGCTTTTCCGCGTATTCGCCGTGCAAATAGGTAAAGCCCAATGAGGATCACCACAGTGACCGCGGTAATAATGAGGTAGAACGGAAGCAAATCGACGGAAACAGTGGTCACCGCGCTCGGCGCGCTTGGAAGGGAGGCATTACCGGGTTTGGCCACCGTGTAGATCGTGGCACCATTTGAAAATGCTGCGGGAAAGTATTACACGCCGATGGGGGCCGCGAAGGAGTACTCACCGTTGCCGTTCGTTTGGGCGTCTGCCAAAATCACATCGCCCATGTGGAGCGATACGGCCGTGTTTGCCAGTGGTATCGTCTCTACGGTAACCTTCCCTGCGGCTTGCACCGTGGTGCCGAGCGATATGCTGCTTGGGGCCACCGTTACGTTGTTCGTCACCGTTGTGTTGGCCGCTGGTGTCTGTGCCACGGCGGTCAGCACGCTGCTGCCAGGCGAACTGCAGAAAACGGCAAAAACGGCCACGATGAGAACGAAGCGCCTCGCCTCGACCGTCATTCTCTTTTTTGCATCGAGGATTGTGGTGACATGTATCGTGAGTCACACGAAACCGGCGACAATCCAACGCTGCATTCGGCTTATTTTTTTATAAAAACTGCAAAGCGGCCTTAGTTTCGAGAGGTCATGCACAAAGTATAAGAAGGGGACACAAATAGTAGTATACAAAAGCATCGGGCGCGATGTGCGGTCAGTCGACCAAGACACCCGCACACCGCACACCAGAAGCAAGATAATGAACAACGCCTGTCGTTATAAGCGTTGTCCTCTTGTTTTTTGCGTGCCATCCGCGCCTACGGCCAGCTATCCTGCAATGAATGAACACAAGAGGAGCAAAAAATGCCTTATACAGATCTTGAACAACGGCGCGAATACGACAAGAGATACAAGCGGAGGCAACGGGCCCAGGGATGGACGGAAAAAAGGTTTGACACATGTCTAACTGCCCCTGCAACTGAGATAACCGAAGGCGTCTGCGACCTCTTCAACGAGATTGTCACAGAGACGCAGAACGCCAGCTCGGCAACCACGCTCAAACTCAGAAACGGCAGCCTGAGGACGTAACATGACGAAAGTAGCAGATAAGCAAAGATTCCTTGAGCTGCGGGCTCAGGGAGACTCGTTGAGGACGATCGAAAAGAAGATCGGCACCTCAAGGCATACGTTGGCCAAATGGGAGAGCGAATGTAAAGAAGAGCTCGAGAACCTTAGGGCGATCTACGTTGACGGCCTTCGTGAAGAGTACAGACTCACGATTCAGGCGCGGATCGAAGGATTCGGCCTCTTGCGGAAGCGCGTTATGGAGGAGTTGGCGCAACGTGACCTATCCGACGTCTCAACGCCTAAACTCGCTGATATGGGGCTCAAGCTGGACGCCCACCTGACCGATATCACAGCCGCGCCAAAGATCACCGATGACGCGGGACTGGCGGCACGTAAGGCCGATCGAAACCTTGTCGAATCACTCGTCACGCCCCACGCACCGGCCCAACACCCGTCACTGAGCGGGGACCGCGGCAACGGGCACGTCGACGCTGACGCCCTTGTGCGGCTCCAGGTCCGCACCCTGCAGCGGTTTGAGGCGGGCGAAATCGACAGTGCCGCTGCAAGCCGAGCGATCACGATCATCAATTCGATCTACAAGGGGATTGACGTGGCAGACACGCAAGAGCGGCTTGACATGTTCGAGCGCGTGCTCGCCGGCCAGCCGGCGACGATGTGAGGGGGTACACATGGCACAAAGCGACAAACGCAGGGTCAGTGCGTTGATCAGCAACGCGGATAGTCATCAGCAGGGAGTTCTGCTCGCTAATCATTACGCCGAGCACTGGCTACGAAGGACCTCGCTGCTCTTGAGCAGCGAGATAGCTGACATCGCGAGGCAGATGCGAGCCGACGCGACTCGTTACAAGGGCAAGGATCCCGCCCGAAGCCACAACAGCGATGAGATCGCCCGCATGCTGCAGGCACAACACAATCTATGCTTCTGCCTTAGTGACACGAAGGTCGCCTACCTCGAGGTGATGCAAACCCTCACCCTTTTGGATAGCCATTTGACGGTCATAGCGATGAATTACTTCGCCAAAAAGGGTTTTCGCGAAGCTTTCGCGACGCACATGAAGGACGAGCTCGCGGAATTTTATGAAAGTGCGATGGAAGAATACGACCGCAAGGCACGTGCTGACGATGACGTACCTGATCGGCTTGTCGCACCGAGCTGCAAGATCATCGAGTGCGCAAGAATGCAGCTGGCGCACCTAAAAGCAATGCTTCACGTAATGCGAGATGCGATGGACAACTACGCGATGCCAATTCTCGTCTTTAACGAAAGGATTGATTGGTATGAGCAGCACGTGCGCGAGTTTATCCGCGGGACGAAGAAGATATTTTACGGCGCGCTTTTTCCGGAATGGGAAACAGAAAAGGCCAGCATCTTGCAGCGCGGTGACCAATACGCGTTGATGCTGGAATCTCTACCTGACTACGACGACGTGCCCTTCGATGATGAGGTGTACAATGACGTGTGGTCTTTCGTGAACAGTCAGACGCTCGGCTTCACGCACCCGTCGTAACGCCGATGGATGGGCAAGATTCTGAAGAAGTACGCGGCCCCGCTGCGCGACTGACCCAAGGCGCTGCGCCACGTTCAAGCGCTTCAGATCTGCGTGCGTCTCACCTGTGCTTCACCCTCGCGTACGATCTGCACTTGTGCCGCGAACAGAGTCTATCTGGAGCGTACGCTCAAGAATTCCATCCTGACTCACCACGACTTGCCGATAAGTAGCCTTTTCGGCAATGCCCACAACGGTTTGCAAACGAAGCCTCGATATACTTAAATTAATATAAAAACAAAAATATAATTATAAATCGCTTCTTTTTAAAAAATACGACTTCCAGAACGGCTTAAACCGACCCGAAAATAACTGAGCTTCTGCTCGCGAAGATTATCAAGTGGCGCACTTTTGGTATAGTTTTGGCGCACTTTGCCTAGCGCACTCTAGCATATTTGATCGCAACGAGAAGCAAGACCGTCGCTTCACGAGGCTTCATGGGAAAAAAAAGGCGTCAGCCACTCGCGCCGCGCTCAGAAGGGGTATTTATGGATCGAAACGCATCAATCGCGGCCTCACGTTGTGCGTCCGTGAGCGATTTGCCGCCGTACTGAGTGCGCTCAAACGCGATCGTCAGCGTGCGCAATGGTTCACCCATATCCGGAACGGCGGCTTCGATCTCCGCGTAGTGCTCCCAATGCGTCTTGTGAGGCTCGAGCGTCACACCAGCGCGCGATGCAAGCACCCCCAAGGCCGCATCGTATAGCGTCGCTGTCGCTCCCCGATCGTTTCCTTGTTCGAACAGCTCGCGAGCTTGCTTGAGCGCGGTTGGGTCGCCAGCGTCTTTCAAAACAGCCGATGCTGCTTCAGAGACGGAAGGCGTGTGTGCTTCGGGTGCCCCGCCCGCAGCGGGCTGGACCCCTTCGATCCGGGGCGACTCAGACACCTGCTGCGGCGGCCCTTCTGCCGCCGTCTCTGATGCCGCGACCGGTGTCGCATGCTTTGACGGCATCGCTGTTTTGTTTTGTCTGATGTCGCTGAGCGTCTGTTCGGGGTCTAGAGGATGCACGATTGGCGCGATTGGCGTAGCTGGAGCCGCTTTTCCGCGGAATCGCCGCACGAACAGATAAAGCACAACAGCGACTGCTGCTGCAATGATTACGACAATGATCGCGTACAGAGGCGCTTGATCGACCGCAACGTCTGTTGCCACACTCGGCGCACTGATGAAGGACAAATTGACGGGCTCAACGACGGTGTACACCGTCGCGCCGTTCAAAGCCGCTGGAAAGTAGGATGCGCCCACCGGAACTGAGATGGCATAATGCCCGAGTTGATCGGTCTTAGTAGAACCGAGTATCACGTCCCCCATGTGGAGTGCGACCGAGGCGTTCGCAAGCGGCTTACCACCTGCGCTCACCTGTCCATTTGCGTCGAACACGCTGCCAAGCGAGATGCTGTCTGGCCTGATCGTTACGTTGTTCGTCACGCTTGCGGTACCGGCCGCGAGCGATGCGCGAACGGTGGCGGGCTGCGTGCTGCGGGCCAGCGCGTCGAGCGGTGCTGTTAACCCAACGAGTAGGAGCACGATAACGACCGCCGCGAACACCCTCTTGCGCATCGAATGGAGCACGATTCACACCTTTTCTTCGGTCAAAGCTCCGCTTGAGCCTGTCGCCGCTACAATAC